>Ga0209709_10000020_pt1 | contig 140231 bp, 141 predicted proteins | sample ArcticOcean_MG_C_2_FD_187435 | JGI IMG/M metagenome (GOLD analysis project Ga0209709, IMG submission 187435) | Marine microbial communities from western Arctic Ocean - ArcticOcean_MG_CB4_136 (SPAdes) (version 2) | ecosystem: Environmental > Aquatic > Marine > Oceanic | place: Arctic Ocean...
GAGCTGATGTTGGTGAACACACTCCAAAAATGGAACAAATTACTGTTGATAAAAAAGATATCGCAGCTGTGATTGGAAAAGGTGGAGCAACAATTAGAGAGATTGTTGAAAAATCAGGTGCTAAACTCGATGTGAATGATGAAGGTGTAGTAACTGTTGCTGCTCCAGACGAAGAGTCTAGAAACATTGCTATGCAAATGATTAAAGACATCACAGCAAAAGCTGAGATGAATAAAATCTACACAGGTAAAGTAATGAAAATTATGGAATTTGGTGCTTTCGTTAACTTCTTAGGTAAACAAGATGGTCTTGTTCATATCTCAGAACTTGCCGCTAAGAGAGTAGAAAAAGTTACTGATGTTGTAAAAGAAGGTGATGAAGTTACTGTTAAAGTTATTGGTTTTGATAGAGGTAAAGTTAAACTTTCTATGAAACAAGCAACTACTGAAAAAGAAGCGAAAGCTTAATAATTTTAATTAAAATTTTAGACTCCCTGAAATTTCAGGGAGTTTTTTTTAGTTACTAAAGTCGAAAACGAGAACAAAGAAACTTAAAGATGAAATAGTTAAATTTTCTCAGCTCATAAAATTTTAGTTTTTTTTTAGTATTTTTTTTTAGTTTTTTCTTTTTCATCATATCTAATTTGGTTTTGCACTTCTTTTGAATATTTAAGATTAAAACAATCAGTGCAAAGGAATATTATTTCAGGTCCTGAACTAACTTGAGTAAGTATGAAATTGTCTTCTCCACAATCTGCACAATTAGATAATCGTTTTTTCATTTAAGCTTAAGTATATGTTAAGTAAGATTTTTAGGATCTGGCATTCCAACCTTGTTATAACCAGCATCTACGTAGTGGATTTCACCTGTAACTCCAGCTGCAAGGTTACTTAAAAGGTATAAAGCTGAATTTCCAACGTCATGAATGTCTACATTCCTCTTTAGGAAAGAATGGTCTGCATTCCATTTATAAAGAAATTTTGCATCTCCGATAGCAGAAGCTGCTAAAGTTTTAATAGGTCCTGCACTTATTGCATTCACCCTCATGCCTTTGGCACCCAAATCTCTTGCAAGATATTTAACACTTGCTTCAAGCGCTGATTTACAAACACCCATTACATTATAATTTGGAATAGCTTTAGTAGATTCGTAAGTTAAAGTTAGCATACTGCCACCTTCTTTCATTATTTTAGAAGCTTCTTTTGCAACTTCTGTAAATGAAAAACATGAAATTAACATACTTTTTAAAAAATTTTCTCTAGTTGTGTTTAAATATTCACCTGATAATTCAGATTTATCTGAAAAAGCAACTGCATGAACTACAAAATCAATTTGACCCCACTGTAATTTTATATCTTTAAAAAGTTTTATAACTTCTTCTTTATTTTCAACATCGCAACTAAAAGTAGCTTTTGAATTTAATTTTTCTGCCAAAGGAATGACTCTCTTTTTTAATGCATCACCAAGATAAGTGAATGCAAGTTCTGCTCCAGCTTCAGCAAGTTTTTGTGAAATACCCCAGGCAATAGATCTTTCATTGGCTACACCCATGATCAATCCTCTCTTACCTTTCATTAAACTCATAAATTAAACTTTCTCAAAAATTAAAGTTGCATTTGTTCCACCAAAACCAAAACTGTTAGACATAACAGATTTTAATTTAACATCTGTTTCAGTTTTAGTAACGATTGGAAATTTTTTAGCTTCATCATCCATGTCAGTAATGTTTGCAGAAGCCACAATAAAACTATTTTTCATCATAATTAAACTATAAATTGCTTCATGAACTGATGCTGCACCTAATGGGTGTCCAGACAAAGATTTAGTAGAACTAATTTTTGGCATCTCAGCACCAAATGCTTCTCCAACTGATTTTAATTCTGTCATATCACCTACTGGAGTGGATGTTCCATGAGTGTTTATATAATCCATTTTATTTTTAGCCGTTGCTAGAGCCATCTTCATACATCTAAGAGCACCTTCCCCTGATGGAGCTACCATATCGTATCCATCAGAAGTCGCACCATACCCTGTTAATTCGGCATATATGTTTGCACCTCTTGCTTTTGCATGCTCATATTCTTCAAGTACTAAAACTCCACCACCACCAGCTATTACAAAACCATCTCTAGTTTTGTCGTAAGCTCTTGAAGCAGTCTCTGGTGTATCATTGTATTTAGAAGACAATGCAGTCATAGCATCGAACATAGCAGTCATCGCCCAGTGTAATTCTTCACTCCCACCTGCAAATACTATGTCCTGTTTACCCATTTGTATTAATTCACTTGCATGTCCGATGCAGTGTCCGCTAGTAGCACACGCTGAGCTCATTGTATAATTAACACCTTTAATTTTAAAAGGTACTGCAAGAGTTGCAGAAGATGTACTGGCCATTGTTCTGGGAACTATAAAAGGTCCCATCAATTTTGGAGTTTTAGCTCTAGTTTTGTCAGCAGCTACAATAACATTTTCTATTGATGGACCACCAGATCCCATAACTATTCCAGTTTTAAAATTACTTACATCCTTATCTTCTAATCCAGAATCACTAATAGCCTCTTTCATTGCTATATAGTTATATGCAGAACCAGAACCCATGAATCTTATTGTTTTTCTATCAACATGATCTTCTAATTTTATATTTGGCTTGCCATGAATATGGCTTCTTAAATTATGTTCTTTGTACTCTTTAGAAAAAGATATTCCCGATTTTGAATTTAAAAGAGATTGATAAACTTCATCTTGATTATTACCAAGACACGAAACAATTCCCAAACCTGTAATTACGACTCTTCTCATTATTTAAACAATCCTACTTTTAGGCTTTCTGCTGAATATATTTTTTTATCATCTGCCAATACAACACCATTTGCAAGACCAACAGTAGTTCCACCTGGTGCCATAATTTTTTTTATATCAATTTCATATGTTACTTTTTTAATACTTTTTAAAACTTCCCCTGTAAATTTAACAGTACCAACTCCTAATGCTCTACCTTTTCCTGGATTACCCAACCACCCAAGATAAAAACCTACTAATTGCCACATCGCATCTAGTCCTAGACAACCTGGCATTACAGGGTCTCCTTTAAAGTGACAATCAAAGAACCAAAGATCATCTTTAATATCAAGTTCAGCTTTTAAAGAACCCTTTCCAAAAATGCCATTATCCTCATTAATTGTGCTTATTCTATCAAACATGAGCATTGGTGGAAGTGGTAATTTAGCATTACCTGGGCCAAAAAGTTCGCCATTTGCACAGCTAATTAGCTCATCATATGTAAATGAGTTTTTTTTCATAAATTGAGAACTCTTAATACTTGATTTATAGGGATTATAATATAGAAATAGTTTAGAACTATTATAAACAATAATGAATAATTTAAACATATATACTAAAAAACTAAGAGAATCTGGATTAAGACCGACCAGACAGAGACTTAAAATTTGTGAAGTGTTATTTACGAGAGAAAAAACGTTCCATTTTACAATAAATGACCTTACTAAAATTATAGAAGAAAAATTAAGTACAAAAATTTCTTTAGCAACAGTGTATAATACTGTCCATGCCTTTAAAAAAAAAGGATACCTAAAAGAAATTTCCATTAATAGTGATAAAAATTATTTTGATACTAATATTACTGAGCACCATCATTTCTTTGATGAAGACACCAATGAATTAATTGATTGCAGTAGTGAAGATATTGATTCGGTAAATATTAAACAAAATATTACTGGAAAAAAAATAAAATCAGTGGAAGTGTTAATTAAAGTTGCAACTGATAATCAAAATCAAAATTAATTCAATAATTTCAATAATTTAAGATATACATTAAAATAATTCTAAACTGTTGACATCCAGTTTAGAAAGATTATAAGTACATCATAATCATTAAGGAGAAAAATATGTCATTAAAAGGAAGTAAAACAGAAGAAAACTTAAAAGATGCATTTGCAGGCGAGAGCCAAGCAAACAGACGTTATTTATATTTTGCTCAAAAAGCAGATATCGAAGGTTATAACGATGTAGCATCTGTATTTAGATCTACAGCAGAAGGTGAAACAGGTCATGCACATGGACACCTTGAGTACCTTGAAGAAGTTGGTGATCCAGCTACAGGACTACCGATTGGTGAAACTAAAGATAATTTAGCATCAGCAGTACAAGGTGAAACACATGAATATACAGACATGTACCCAGGTATGGCAAAAACAGCTAGAGAAGAAGGCTTTTCAGAAATTGCTGACTGGTTTGAAACTTTAGCAAAAGCTGAAAAATCACACGCAGGTAAATTCCAAAAAACTTTAGAGTCTATTGCGTAAATAAGACTTAATTTTATGGTGGGGTTCTTCCCCGCCATTAAATCCCAAAATTTTAAATATGAGCAAAGAAGGCGGCACAGAAGCACCCATAAGACATCCAATTAATTTTGAGCATCCTGATTTTTTAGATCCAAAAAAATTAGATGACGAAATGAGAAGAGTCTTTGATATCTGTCATGGATGTAGAAGGTGCTTTAATTTATGCGACTCGTTTCCAAAATTATTTGACATGATAGATGTGTCAGAAAATGAGGATGTAGAAAGTTTAAAAAGTGAACAATTTGAACCAGTTGTAGATGCCTGCACATTATGTGACATGTGTTTTATGACTAAGTGTCCTTATGTCCCGCCACATGATTTTGATTTAGACTTTCCTCATTTAATGTTGAGATATAGAACGGCTCAAAAGAAACTAAACAAACTTCCCATGGTGCCAGCACTGTTAGCTCAAATTGATAGAAATGCAAAAATTGGTGTAATGCTATCATCACTAATAAATTGGGCATCAAATATTAAAAATACATTCTTTAGAAAAATATTAGAATTAGTTGCTGGAATTGATATGAGAGTTAAACTTCCAACTTATAATTCAGAAACATTTACAAATTATTTTAAAAAAAATAATATTCCAACAAATAATGAAGCTCCATCTAAAGATAGAAAGGCTGTAATTTATTCAACGTGCTTTGTTAATTTTAATAAAAAAAATACAGGTGTTGCGGCTTTAAAAGTTTTAAAGAAAAATGGAGTTGAAGTTCAAGAAGCTTACCCAGGATGTTGTGGAATGCCTTACCTTGAACAAGCAGATTTACCAAAAGTTGTTGAACAAGCTAAAAAAGTATCCAAAGATCTATTAGAGTGGGTAGATAAAGGTTATGAAATTATTACACTTACAGCTAGTTGTGGTTTAATGTTAAAATTTGAATGGCCATTATTATTACCGAATGATAAAAATATTAAAAGACTTTCAAAAAATACTAGCGATATAGATGAATATATTGTTGATATAGCACAAAACGAAGGCTTAGCCGAAGGTTTGCAAGAAATTGATGGTGGGGTGACAGTCCACAATGCTTGTCATGCTAGGGCTCAAAATATGGGTATTAAATCTAGAGATATGTTGAAATTTATTCCTAATATTAAAATGGATGTTGTTGAAAGATGTGCAGGTCATGGTGGAACTTTTGGGGTTATGAAGGAAACTCACGATCTTGCAGTAAAAGTTGGAACACCAACAGCGAAACAGATTAAAAATAAAAATAATAAATACATGGCTTCTGATTGTCCATTAGCTGGTAAGCATTTAAAACAATTAGAGACAGATACAAACATTATTAATGATGAGGCACTACACCCCATCGAATTAATGGCAAAAAGTTATAGATTGTAATTATGAGTAAAGAGAAAAGACAGATTGAAAAAAAAGATTTAATGCCAGCAAATGTTTATACTGAAAGTAGAAAACAAATTAGAAAAGATCTTGTTGAATTTAAAAAAAATAGAAGAATAACACTTGGTCCTTATGCAACTTTTTATTTTGAAAGTTTTGAGACTATGGTGGCACAAATTCAAGAAATGCTGTATATTGAAAAAGGTGGTGATGAACAATTAAAAGATGAATTAATCGCTTACAATCCTTTAGTTCCAAATGGAAAAGAGCTTACTGCAACGCTAATGTTTGAGATTGATAATCCTATTTCTAGAGGTGCATTTTTAGCAAAAGTTGGTGGGATAGAAGAAGAAATCTTTATGAAAATTGACAACGAAAAGATTAAAGCAATTCCCGAAGATGATGTGGACAGGACATCAGCTGAAGGAAAGGCATCGTCAGTACAATTTATTCATTTTAAATTTAATGATGATCAAATTAATAAAATTAAATCAGGCAATACAAGTATTGAGCTTGGTATAGATCATAAAGAATATTCACACACTACAAAATTAACTGAAGATAATGTTAAATCATTATCAGCTGATTTTATTTAGTAGATCCCCAGATATTTTTAGCCTTAATCCAACCTGAGTAATCATCTGTAGTTATCTTGCACCAACTATTTTCACATTTTTTGACAACTAACAGTCTTCCTTTTTCTAAGCGCGCGATTGGTTTAGAAAAATTTGAAGGTTTTTTGAATAAAATCTTATCCTCTAAAACAATAATAGAGTTTGCTTTTTTTAACTGACTAGAGTGTATCCAGCCACTATTATTTTTTAAATCCATAATTCTTAAAAAATTTTCTTTTTCATCTATTTGTTTTATTGGTAGGTTTATTTTTTTATATATATACTTAATTTTTGAGTTCAAACTTGGTCCATATCTAACATTTACCTTGCTATTTTTTAATGACCAGAATTTTTCAACAGCACTTGAGTACTGCATAAATAGAATTGATAGAAATAAAAACCAAATAGTTATTTTTTTCTTCATTTACAAATGCAGTTTTTTCTTTTTTTAAATTTAACTTTTTTAAAGTTTAAATGAAGTAAGTCTATGATAAAGATGTGTCCATCTAATCCTATACCAATATTTAGTATTTTTTTTAACACCTCATTTGCCTGAATAGTTCCCACAATTCCAGCAACAGTTCCAAGAATACCTTCAGATTCACAGTTTAATAGATCATTTGAAATATTAGATTCTTGAAAAAAACATCTCAAACAAGGAATTTTTTTATCTTTAAAACTAAAAGTGAATATATGTCCATCAAACTTGCTAATTGCTCCAGTGATAAGAACTTTTTTAAACTTTAAACAAAAATCATTTAATAAAAATTTTGTCGCGAAATTATCTGATCCATCAACTATATAATCATAATCATTAATAATTTTCTTAAAATTATTATTATTTAATCTAATTTTATAAATCGTAACTCTTGTATTGGGATTTATTTTTTTAATTTTATCTTTTGCTATATTGACTTTAAACTTCCCAATATCTGAAGTGTTATAAAGACTTTGTCTGTGCAAATTAGAAAGACTTACTTTATCGTCATCAACAATTCCTAGTGATCCAATTCCCGCTCTTGAAAGAAATTCTACAACTGGAGATCCAAGGCCACCAGCACCAATAACTAAAACTCTTGAAGATAGAATTTTTTTTTGACCTAAAATACCAATATCTTTAAGTATTATTTGTCTTGAAAATCGTTCAATTATTTTTTTATTCAGTTGGCTTTTCATTTACCAGTTGAACCAAATCCACCTTCACCTCTTAACGTATCTGGCAAATTATCTGTTTCTTCTAATTCCATTTTAATAACAGGTATTAAAACCATCTGAGCTACTCTGTCTTTGTTATTAATTAAAAAATCCTCTTTTCCATGATTAAAAAGAATAATTTTAATTTCCCCTCTATAATCGCTGTCAATAGTTCCTGGCGTATTTAAAATAGTTATACTATTTTTTGCGGCAAGACCGGAACGAGGTCGAATTTGCACCTCATAATCCTCTGAAAAAGCCATAGAAAGGCCTGTAGGCACTAAGTATGAGTTGTTAGGTGTAATCTTAATTGGCTCCTTTATAAAGGCCATTAAATCCATACCAGATGCACCATTTGTTTTGTAGACTGGAAGTTCTACGCTAGGATTTAGTTTTTTGATTAATACTTTTGCCATTGAATTTTAATTTAACTGCTGAATAACTCTATCTATAATTTCTTCGGAGATTTCAGATTTTTTTTTCATCATAAGTTTTTCATTTTTAATCTCTTTATCTTTATAAAAAATTGAAACTTCATTGAAATTAGAGTCAAATCCAATAGATTTATTTGATACATCATTTGCTATTATCCAGTCACAATTTTTTTCTATCAATTTTTTTTGTGCATTCTCTTGAACATCATTAGTTTCAGCAGCAAAGCCGATAACTAATTTTGGTCTAAGAGAGTTATGTTTTGATACATAATTTAAAATATCAATATTTTTTTCAAGCTCTAAATTTAAATACTCTTGTTTCTTCATCTTTTCATTTTTTTTTTCTTTTATTTTAAAGTCAGCAACAGCAGCAGAAAAAATTGCTACATCAGCAGGTAAATTTTCTTGTGTTGCTTTAAACATCTCATCTGTTGTTTCAACTTTTATTAAATTTATACTATCATCTACTTGTAGGTTCGTAGGTCCAGAAATTAGAGTTGTTTGAAACCCTCTTTTTGCTAATGATTTTGCTAAAGCATAGCCCTGTTTTCCAGAAGATTTATTTGTGATAAATCTTACTGGATCAATATATTCATTAGTTGGTCCAGCAGTTACTAAAGCTTTTAATTTTTTATTTTTATTTAATTTACTAAAATATATCTCAATTGTTTGAAAAATATCTTTCGGTTCAGTCATTTTGCCTTCTCCGAATTCTCCACATGCCATATCTCCAATTTCAGGACCAATTATTTTATAACCATATGATTTTAATTTATTAAGGTTTTGTATAGTTGAGGAATGATCCCACATTCTAACATTCATAGCAGGTGTCAAAAAAATATCTTTATCAGATGCAAGAATTACAGTTGAAGCTAGATCATCTGAAGATCCAGCGCTTAATTTTGAAATAGTATTTGCAGTAGCAGGAGCAACAAGAATCACATCTGCCCATCTAGATAGAGATATATGGTCCATTTCAGCTTCATTTTCAGCATTAAATAAATCGCTGTAAACTTTTTCCTGAGAAAGAGAAGCCACTGACAAGGGAGTTACAAATTCTCTAGCGCTTTTAGTAAGGATAGTTTTAATCTCTACACCCTGTTTTTTAAATAATCTAATAAGCTCTAAACTCTTATATGCAGATATACCTCCACATATTATTAAAAGTATTTTTCTATGTAATAAAGTATTCATTGGTAAATTAAAATACTAATAGGCCAAAGATTACAAGCAGTAATAATCCAACAATAGATTGGTTTCTAAAAGCAATCATTTCAGATTTCTTTTCATTTAGAGCTGTAAAAGAGTTTGAATTATTAGGTATTTGACCACTTGCCAAAAGTGTAAGGGCTTGATTAGCTTTATCCATAATCTCAGGAAAATCAGGTAATCTTTTAATTACTTCATTAGTACTTTTTAAACCTTCACTTAAAGTATTAATAGGATCTTTAGTTTCTCTTAACCAACTTTCTAAAACTGGTTTTGAGGTTGCCCATATATTGGTGTCAGGATTGAGTTTTCTAGCAACACCCTCAACAACAACCATGGTTTTTTGTAACATTAATAATTGAGGTTGAGTTTGCATATTAAATTTCTCAGTAACATCAAAAAGTTGTTTTAATAATTTTCCTCCAGAAATATCTTTTACAGATTGACCAAAAATTGGCTCACCGATAGATCGTAATGCTTGAGCCAAATCATCGACAGGCACATCTTTAGGCACAAGTCCGGCAACTAGATGTACTTCAGCAACCTTTTTATAATTTCTTTGAATAAAACCAAATAAAATTTCTGCTAAAAATCTTTTGCTGAGGTCGTCTAATCTACCCATAATACCAAAATCAATTGGAACGATTTGTCCATTGTTATCAATAAAAATATTTCCCTGGTGCATGTCAGCATGAAAAAAACCGTCTCTAACTGCATGCCTTAGAAAATGCTGAATAACGTCAGAGGCGATTCTTTTAGTATCAATATTTCTTTTTTGTAAATCTTCAGTTTCACGAATAGAAACGCCGTCTACCCAATCAAGTGTCATTACATTTTCACTTGTAAAGTTCCAATAAATTACAGGAACCCTAAAACCTGCATCATTTTTTGTGTTTTCAGCGTATTCATTTGCAGCAGCAGCTTCAAATCTTAAATCCATTTCAAGGTTGGTTATTTCTTTAAGTAGAAAAACAACTTCAATTAATTTTAATCTTTTAGTTTTTTTAATAAATGATTCAACAAAAAAAGCAAAAAGCATCAACGCATCAATTTCCTCATTAAATATTTTTTTTATATCTGGTCTTAAAATTTTAATAGCCACATCTTTTATTATGCCATTATCATTTATTTTAGCTTTGTGAACTTGAGCTATTGAGGCAGCAGCAACTGGTTCACTTAAATCTATTATTGAGTTAAAAGTTTCTTCTCCTAAATCTTTTTTAATGATTACCTTAGCTTCAGATAAAGGAAAAGCTGGAAGTCTGTCTTGTAAGCCCTCTAACTGTTTAGCTAATTCATCTCCAATTATATCTGGCCTCGTAACTAAAAATTGCCCTAATTTGATAAAAGTTGTTCCCATAGACTGTAGTGATTTTGAGAGCCTCTCTCCTTCAGTATTATTTAGATTAGTTTTTTGCTGATTCGAAAAAGAAAAGGAAAGTATTTGAAATAGAATTTTAATAGCCAGAGGAGGTTTTTTAAATTTAGATAGAACGTTTAAAATATCAGATTTAGCTAATTTTCTTCCCAATTTAAATAACGTAAATAGTTTTTTAATCATTAGATCTTCCAGCCAGAGTGGATTGCTACAATTCCACCAGATAAGTTTCTATAATTACAATTTTCGAATTTATTTTTTTTCATTAAATCAATTAGCTCTTCTTGATTGATAAACTCTTCAATGCTTTTTACCAAATATTCATAGGGTTCTTTTTGACCCATAACTGCTTTTCCAATTAAAGGAATAAGTTTAGAGTAATTTTTATAGATAAAATCTAGATTTGAGTTTTGAATTTTTGAAAATTCTAAACATAGATAGCGACCACCTGGTTTTAAAACACGATAAGCCTCCGAAAGAGCTTTATTAAGATCTTTAGTGTTACGTAATCCAAAACTAATTGTATAATAGTCACAAGAATTATCTTTAATAGGCAATTTTTCTGCTGGAGCAATTACCCAATTAATATTTTTATAAGTAGTTAATTTTTTTTTACCTTTGCCAATCATTCCTTTATTTGGATCTACACAAAAAATTTTACCATCCAAATTGGTTAAATCCAAAAAAAGCTTACCAAGATCTCCAGTTCCACAAGCAACATCAATTAAAATTTTATTTTTTGAGGGACTCATCCAACTCATTAAATCTCTTTTCCAAATTCTATGAATACCAAGAGACATGAAATCATTCATTAAATCATATTTATTATAGACATTATTAAAGACATTCTGAACAAGTCCTTTTTTGTTTTGGAGATATTGTTGCATGTTAAATTTATTATTTATTGATAATATAGTGTCAAATGCCAGAATTACCAGAAGTAGAAATAGTTAAACGATCATTAGCTAAAAAAATACAACAAAAAAAAATCAAAAAAGTAATAATTAAAAACAGAAACCTAAGGTTTAAAATTCCTTTAAAATTTGAGGAATTAATACAAGATAAAATCATTAAAAAAGTTACTAGGTTTTCTAAATATTTAATTTTAAATTTTTTTGATGGCTCGTTTTGCTTAATTCATCTTGGAATGTCAGGAACTATCCATTTAATTAAAAACAATAATTTTAATAAATTTACTAATACTAGTTTTTATAATTCACCGAACTTACCAAAAAAACATAATCATGTTGAAATACATTTTCAAGATTTAAAAGTTATTTATAATGATCCTAGAAGGTTTGGTTTTTTTAAATTTATAAATAACAAGCAAGAACTTATAAATAGATTTAATCACTTAGGGCCAGAACCATTTTTTAAAAACTTTAATCTAAAATATCTTTTAAAATATTTCTTAGGTAAAAAAAAAAATATAAAAAGTTTTTTATTAGATCAAAAGTTTGTATCTGGAATTGGTAATATCTATGCAAGTGAAGTTTTATTTCTAAGTAGAATTAATCCAACAACATCTGCAATGAAATTATTGAAGAATGATTGCAAAAAAATTATTTACTTTTCAAGAACTGTACTTAACAAAGCCATTAAAAAGGGCGGCTCAAGTATTCGTGATTTTAAAAATACTTCTGGCCAAAATGGAAATTTTCAAAAAGAGTTTAAAGTCTATCAAAGAGAGAATTTAAATTGTCTAAGAAGCAAATGTAAAGGCAAAATAAAAAAAATATTTATATCTAATAGATCAACTTTCTTTTGTAGTATTTGCCAAAAATAAGCAATTATTCTATTGACCAGTATAAATTCTCCAGCTATACAACTGCGCTTATGGCAAACACAAAATCAGCAATTAAAAGAATTAGAAGAATTAGTAAGCAAACATTGGTAAATAAAGCCCGTAGAAGCAAATATAGAAATGCCATTAAAAAAATGAATATTTTACTTGAAGGAAAAAAGAAAGCAGAGGCTTTAAAGTTCTTACCTAAGTTGAATTCTGAACTAATGAAAGTTGCTAAAACTGGAATTATAAAAAAAGAGAATGCCTCAAGAAATATTTCAAGAATTACAAAAAAGATTACGGCATTATAATTCAACTACCTACAGTTGTTTAGAACATTTCAACCAAAAGTACTTATACTAAATAAGAAGCTCAGATTTAGTTTTTAACTATATATAGACTTAGTAAATTTGTAAAAACATGATCCACAAATTTTATATTTGTAAAATTATTTTATAATTAAAATGATCAATTGAGCAAAAAAAATTTAACTTAAATTTATTCACGCAGGAAACGATTCACCTATAGATTTTATTTTTTTTTTATTTTAGTAAATTATCTATTGCATAAATCTTATTTTGGTTCTAACTGACTTTATTCCTACAAAATTATGTCCAACAACAATCCAAATCAAAATATAAAAAACATATCTTCTAATAGCTTAGACTGGAATATCGTTCAAAAAGATATGAAGAATAAGTTTGGTAGAGATATTTATGAAAGCTGGCTTAAAAAAATAGAATTTATAGACGAAATAAATAATTATATTTTGCTTTCCGTTTCAACTAGATTTATTAAAGATTGGATTACCTCAAGATATTTAGACCAGATTTTACAGATTGCTAAGATTTACAAAAAAGACCTTAATAGAATTGAATTTAAGATTATTGAAAAAAATTTAAATGAAGATAATAAAAATGACGTTAAGTCTTTAGAAGATAATGAAAATGTATCTTTCATTAAAGATACTTATTTGCAGTATAATAGAATTGATCCCAATAAAAGATTTGATAACTTTATTACAGGAACCAGTAACAAGTTAGCGTATGAAGCTTCTCAAAAAGTTTCGGAAAATATTTCTCACTATAATCCACTCTATATATATGGTGGAGTTGGAATGGGAAAAACTCATTTATTAAATGCTATAGGTCTTACATTAAAAGAAAAAAATAAGGTCATGTTTATTTCTGCGGAAAGATTTATGTACCAATTTGTAAAATCAATTAAATCAAACGAAATGGTTAAATTTAAAGAATATTTTAGAAATACAGATATTTTATTAATTGATGATATTCAATTCATGAATGGTAAAGAAGCAATGCAGGAAGAATTTTTTCACACCTTTAATGCTTTGTTAGATAAAGGTTCCCAGGTTATAATTTCTGCTGATCGAGCCCCAAATAAACTATCTAGAATTCAAGAAAGAATTAAATCCAGATTTGCGGGTGGTTTAGTTGTCGATATTCAAAAACCAGATTACGAACTCCGTAGCAAAATAGTTAAAAAAAAAACTGAAGAATTAAATGTTTTTTACTCTAACCAAATAAATATTTCAGAAGAAATACAAAAATTTATTAGCTCTGAAATTACAACAAGTATTAGAGAATTAGTTGGTGCGATTAATAGAATTGTTTCTTTTTCTAGAATATATAACAAAGTCCCAAATCTATCTGAAATTAAAGTAATTTTAAAAGATCTATTAAATCTTGCAGAAAACAAAGTTACTATTGATTTAATTCAATCGATAGTTTGTAAATTTTTTAAGGTAAGCAAAAATGAAATGCTTTCTTCTAGGAGATCAAGATATTTAGTAAGGCCAAGACAAACTGCAATTTATCTAACAAAAATTTTAACATCAAAATCACTACCCGAAATTGGCAGAGAGTTTTCTAATAGGGACCACACAACGATCATACATTCTGTTAAAACGATTGAAAGATTGAAGGAAAATGATCTAGAAATGACCAACAATATAAATAGTCTAAAAAATCAAATATTGTATAATAAAGAAAATGAAATTTAACGTTAATCAACAAGATTTACAACAAGCACTTAATTATTGCCAAGGAGTAATAGAAAAAAGAAGCACGCTTCCAATTTTATCAAATGTTTTATTGAATGTTAGCAACTCCAACTTAACAATTACAGCGACAGACTTAGACTTAATATTTATTCATCAAATTAATAATGTAGAAGTTATTGAAGAAGGAAATACAACCACAACATCGTCCACAATGTATGATATCATTAGAAAATTTTCTTCAGGAAAAAAAATCAATTTGTCTTTGACAGATACTAGCAAACTCCAAGTGGAATCGGAAAAATCTATTTTTAATTTAAATTGTATTAGTGCAACTGAATTTCCCTTAACTGATGAAAATTTTAATGAAAATAAATTTTTAATAAAATCAAAACAGTTATTAAAGTTACTTAATAAGTGTAAATTTTCTGTTTCAAATGACGAAACTAGACATTATTTAAGTGGAATATTTTTTCATCAGACGCAAGTAGAAGATAAAAACTTTTTAACGGCCGTTGCTACTGACAGTCACAGAATGTCCATATCTAAAATAAGACTAGATAAAAAGATAGATTTTGAACCGATTATACTACCTAAAAAAACAATATTTCAACTATGTTCGTTATTAGAAAATTATGATGGAGATGTTAAAATATCAAATTTAAAATCCAAAATTAAATTTGAATTAAACAACAGTATTTTAATATCAAAATTAATAGATGGAAAATTTCCAAACTATATTCAGGTAATACCCAAAAATAATCAAAAAAAATTAGAGATTGATTTAAAATTATTTTTAGATTCAGTAGATAGAGTGGCATCAGTTTCTCTTGATAAAAAAGATGGTGTAAAATTTAATCTTTCAAAAGATATTTTAGATTTATCAGTTAATAATACTAATAGTGGAGATGGAAAAGAAAGCTTGAGTGTTAAATTTGACCATGATTTAGAAATTAGTTTTAATTCCAGATATTTAATAGATGTTGCATCACAATTAGATGGAGATAAAATTGAAATATTTTTTAATGACACAGGTTCTCCTGCTTTAATTAAAGACCCAGTAGATTTTGATAGCATTTTCGTTGTGATGCCTATGAAGGGTTAATTTAGTAGGTCAAGCTCAGAATAAATAGTATTCTCTAATTTTTTTAAGAAGTGTTCTTTTTTTAATCCTGGTTCAATAGGTTTTAGAATTGAAATAATTAAATTAGAATTAGTTTTTTTTATACCTTTCTTTGGCCAAGCGTAACCAGAATTAATAGCAATTGGCTGGCATGCTATCTTTAACTCTTCATAAATTTTACTAACGCCCTTTTTAAATGAAGATCTATCAGCAGGTAATAATCTTGTACCCTGAGGAAAAATTATTAAAGGTCTACTTGAAGTATTAACTAATTTTGATATTTCTTCAAAAAAACCAAGATTTTCTTTTGTTATTTTATTTCTTTTAATAGATATTGACCCGATTTTTTTAAGGTACCAACCAAATATAGGAATTTTAAGTAATTCTTTTTTTAAAATAAACACAGGTGAATTGAAAATTGTTTGTAAAAAAAAAGTTTCAAACATTGATTGATGTGATGAAGCTATAAAAAATTTACTATTATTAATTATGTTTTCTTTGCCTTTAATTACTATTTTTGTAGATAAAAAAATTTGTAAACAAAATGAGGCCCAATACCCCATAACTTTGCCTCCATACAATACAATTTTTTGTGGTAAAAAAAACGAGGGAATAAAAATAATAGATATAAGAATAATCCCTAAAAAAAAGAAAAATGAAAATAAAAAATTTCTTATCATTCTAATCAAAAACTATATTAACTCCTTAAGCTCTTGTCTTTTTTTAATAATATTAACTCTAGATCCTTTAACCAATATCTCGATAGGTTTTGGTCTGGCATTATAGTTTGAACTAAGTGACATTCCATAAGCGCCAACATCACAAATTACAATTAAGTCTTTTTCTTTTAATTTTTGAAATTTTTTTAAGGTTGAAAATTTATCTGTACTTTCACAAATTGGTCCAACAAATTCATAAGTTTTTTTGGAAACTTGACTTGATTTTAATGCGGGAAGTATTTGATGTTTAGCACCATATAAAGCCGGTCTCATTAAATCATTCATAGCAGCATCTAGAATAATAAAATTTTTAAGTCCACTTTCCTTTATGTAAGTTATTTTTGAAATTAAAACACCTATATTGCCTACGATAGATCTTCCAGGTTCGAAGATAATTTTAGATTTATGAGTTTTTAAAAATTTATTAATCGCAATACTATATTTTTTGTAATTTAATTTTCTTGCTTTATTATCATAAGATATTCCCATACCACCACCAAGATCAATAAATTCAAATTTATAATTAGCTTTTTTTATAATTTTATCAATTACATTCAACATTTTTTCGTAGGGTTTACTGTCCACAATTTGGCTTCCAATATGAACACTTAAACATTTAAGTTTAATATTTTTTGAATTTTTAGAATATTTAATTAATTCCAAAAAGGATTTTTCATTAACACCAAACTTGTTTTCTTTTTTCCCAGTTGAAATTTGGCTTAATGTTTTGGCATCAGTGTTAGGATTTAATCTAATACCAATGTTAATAATCTTATTTTTGAATTTTGCTATTTTTTCAATTTCAATTATTTCACTTTTAGATTCCGCATTTAATAATAATATTTTTTTATCAATAGCATAACTTATTTCAGCTGTAGTTTTACCAACACCTGAAAAAACAATTTTTTTTGGATTTATACCAGCTTTTAATGCTTTCATAAGCTCTCCTATTGACACCACGTCTGCTCCCAACCCCAGTTTTCTAATTTCTCTAATTAGGTTAACGTTAGCATTAGCCTTAACCGCAAAACATACTAAAGGAGAAAATGATTTAAAGTTATTTTTGAAATTATTTATATTATCTTTCAGCTGTTTATAAGAATAACAATAAATTGGAGTGCTGAATTTTCTTGCTAAATTTTGTACTTTAACTTGTTCTATCGAGAAATTTTTATTAATATATTTCATTAAACCTTACTTATAAGGATATCATTTTTTTTTACTTTATATTCAGGGTCTGCTTTTTTCCCACACGAAAGTAAAAGAGAACAAAGTATAAAAATTAATATTATTTTTTTAATCATTTAAAGATTTTTTTATAATTGCTTATCATTTTTTTAATATTATCAAAAGATGTTCCACCATATGATTTTTTCGAATTTACTGAGTTTTTTAAGTCAAAAATCTTTAGTACTTCAATTGTAAGTTTTGGCTCTATCCTTTTTAGCTCATCAACACTTAATTCATTCAATTTCTTCTTCTTTTTTTCTGCATAATTAACAACAGAGGCAGTGATTTGGTAAGCCTTTCTAAAAGGCATAGAGTGATTTTTAACAAGATAGTCTGCCAAATCTGTTGCAGTGATATAACCTGAGTTAGCAAGGCTTAACATTTTTTGTTTATTAGGACTAAGATTTTTTAATATCTCATTAAGTATTAAAATACAATTGCGAAGAGTTTCATTGGATTTAAATACTATTTCTTTATCATCTTGAAGATCTTTAAAATAAGATATTGGAAGACCCTTTAGTATAGTTAACATTGAGAATAAATTTCCATAAGTTGAGCCAGTTTTCCCTCTTAAAAATTCTAATAGATCAGGATTTTTTTTTTGGGGCATTATTGATGATCCAGTAACTACTTTGTCTGAAAGATTTATAAGATTAAAGCCATCGGAGTTCCAGATGATAAGCTCTTCAGCAATTCTTGAAATGTGCATAGAACAAACAGACACACTGTACAAAAAATCTAAAACAAAATCTCTATCAGCGACAGTATCTATTGAATTGTTTGTAGGTTTTTTAAATCCTAAATTTTTTGTTGTAAAATTTCTATCTATATTAAATGATGTTCCAGTTAATGCAGCAACGCCAAGAGGGTTTTCGGATAAACTTTCTAAATTATTAAAAAATCTTTTTTTATCTCTATTAAACATCTCAACATATGCCATTAAGTAATGAGCAAAAGAAACAGCCTGTGCATTTTTTAAATGTGTAAATCCTGGCATGATTGTGTAAATATTTTTTTCTGAAATTTTGAGAATAGTTTTTATAATATTATCTAAATTTTTATTAATATCTTTAGTTGCCGATCTAATCCACATTTTAAAATCTGTAACAACTTGATCATTTCTAGATCTTGCTGTGTGCATATATCCCGCTTCTTCACCTATTATTTGAAATAATCTTTTTTCAATATTCATATGTATATCTTCATACTTCTTATTGTATTCAAACTTATTTTTTAAAATTTCTTTTTCTATTTTATTTAGCCCATAAATAATTTTATTTTTTATCTTAAAAGATATAATTTTTTGTCTGAATAACATTTCAACATGTACAATTGATCCCGCAATATCTTCTTTATAAAGTTTTTTATCTATATCTATTGAGTTGCCAACCTTTTGGAACAAAGCAAAGGAATCTTTTTTAATTCTACCACTCCATATTGCGTGGTTGTTTTTATTTTTTGTCATGATATTTAATTATACTCATTTAGTATGAAATTTTTAATAATATTTATTTATTTAATAACGACCTGTTATAGTTACGCTATAGAAAAACCAAATATTAAGAACTTAATTATAAATAAAAATCCAAAAACTTATGATGAGGTAGTTTTTAAAGGTAAAAATCAAGAGGACGTAAATTTAATCGATTATAAAGGAAAATTATTAATATTAAATTTTTGGGCGACTTGGTGTGCCCCTTGCAGAGAGGAAATGCCATCTTTAGATTTATTACAATCAGACTTTAGATTGGATAATTTAAAGATTTTTCCAATAAATATTGGACAAGAAGATTTACTAAAATCATCAATATTTTTTAAAGAGCTAAAAATTAAAAATCTAGATATTTACTATGATCCAACAGTAACTTTGGCTAAAAAATTTTTAATAAGAGGAATTCCAACAACTATTTTATTGGATAAAGAAGGCAAAGAATTTGCTCGTATTATAGGATCTATAGATTTTGCTAATAAAGAATTTATTAATTGGCTGAGTTCTTATAATTAATTTTTAAAAAATTAAGTTATACTAATTAGTGTAATGAATATATTTTAATAAAAAGTAAAAAATAGTAATTTATTAATGACATTTTGCCTTACAACAATAGTTATAAAGCCAGAAAAAGATATTCCGATTAACAATGCGATTATTTTACTTCATGGTTATGGAGGAGGAGGTAAAGATATCAGTATGTTGACTTTAAATTGGAAAAGATTTTTACCCAACACTATTTTCTTATGTCCAAATGGCCATGAAGTTTGCCCAATAAATCCTTTAGGGTTTCAATGGTTTGACTTAACTAAAGATGATTCCCAATATATTTTAGAGCAGTCAAAAAAAGCAGAACAAAAACTTCAACAATTCATAGAAGAGGTAAAAGTTAAATATAATTTTAAAAATTCACAAATTTGTTTATCTGGATTTAGCCAAGGCTGTATGATGTCCATAAATTTGGGATTAATAGCTGACGTAAATTATAATTGTATAGTTGGCTTTTCAGGAAAAATAATAAATCAAGAAGATATAATAAAAAGAAAAAGCTCTTCTACAAAAGTGCTTCTATTACATGGAGACTTAGATTCTGTTGTCTCGCCAACATATTTATTACAAGCTAAAGATTTTTTAATTAGAAGTAATATTGAAGTGGAAACACATATAATAAAAAATTGTGAACACAATATTCCAGTTGAAGCTTCAAGTATAGCCTTAAATTATATAATAAAAAATTTTAAAATTTAATAAATCTTTAATAAAAAAAGCATTTTCTATTCATTGATAAAATAATTTAATTCAGTTAGAATAATTTTTATGATTAATTTTTCTGAACAAAATCTTTCTTTAGAAAAATGTCCTGCTTTAGTTTTGAATGCAGATTATAGACCCTTAAGCTATTATCCATTATCACTTTGGAATTGGCAAGATTCAGTAAAATCTGTATTTTTAGATAGAGTAACAATAGTGAGCAGCTATGATAGATTAGTTAGAAGTCCATCATTTAATATGCAGCTGCCAAGTGTTATCGCTTTAAAAAGCTTTATAGCCCCTCAATCTAATCCAAATTTTACTAGGTTTAATGTATTTTTAAGAGATAGATTTTCATGTCAATATTGTGGAAGTGGTAACGAATTAACTTTTGATCATTTGTTACCAAGATCAAAAGGAGGACAAACTAATTGGGATAATGTCGTAACAGCCTGTTCTGACTGTAATGTTAGAAAAGGAGGTAGATTGCTCCAGCACTCAGGTATGACGCTTAATCAAGAGCCTTTTCAACCTTCTACTGAAGATTTACACAAAAATGGTAAAAATTTTCCACCAAACTTCCTTCATAAAAGTTGGATAGACTATTTATATTGGGATGTAGAACTACAAGCTTAGTTATATTTTTTCCGAAATATTGATTGCAATCTTTGAGCTAGTTTTAATAATTTTGTCTAGAATAGAATATAAGCCTTCTTTTGTTGCACCCTCTTTATAGGCAATATCTTTATGATGTAATTCATCTTTTCTAAATTTAGTAATTTTTTCTTTTAATTTTTTTTCATCATTTTCTAGTTGATTAATTTGATTTGCATAGTGTTCATCAATTACTTCTTCAACAGAAGCGGTACAAAGCATAGCAGCTTTTTTCCCTAGTATGGCTGAACCAAACCCAAGACCAACACCAAGTAAATCCCACAAGGGTAAAAATTTTGTAGGCCTGATGTTCCTTTTTTTGATTTCATTTTCAAAATAATCACAGTGTTCTTTTTCATGTTCTTTCATTTCTTCAATTGTTTTTTTTAGTTTATCATTATTAATGAAAGTATTTAAAGCAAGTAACTGGCCTTCATATATTTTTATAGCACCGCGCTCACCAGCATGGTCAACTCTTATAAACTCTTCAATTTTAGTTTTATTAGTTTTTTTCATAATTATAAAATTTTTTAAATATTATAATACTTATTATTAAAGAAATAATGGTATTTATTGTAGCAAGAGAAAAGCCCAAGATTTTAAAAGTAACATCTTTACAACTTATAGTATTCTTTTTTAATTCATCTAAAATATCTTCAGCAGTTAAATTATTACCTTGTGAAACAAAATCACAAACTGAAGATTCTTTAATAAAACCCTGTTCAATTCCAAAATGATAAAAAGACAATAAGGTTGCTGAAATAAATATTATGGTTAATAAAACTAGATAAATTTTTTCATATTTTTTAAATATAAATATTGTAATAATTATTATGATGGTTAAAATATAAGGAATTCTTTCTATAAGACATAAATTGCATGGCAGGTGACCCAAAACATATTGAATAAAATATGCTGTAAATAAAGCAAAAATACTAAACAATAAAATTAAATTAAATAAGGTTTTATTTTTAATTTGAGACATTTTATTTGATAAGAAAATATATAATTACAACAATAATACCAATAAGAAGTCCAGCAATAGCAAACAATTTTGCACCATCTTTTTGCATAAATTTACTAAAAATATGACCAAATTTATAAGACAAGTATGAAACAGTAAAAAATCTCAATCCACGTGATACCAAGCAAATAATAAAAAAAATAAAAATATTCAATCCAATTATACCACTAGTTATTGTGAAAACTTTAAATGGCAAAGGAGTGAAACCAGCAAAGAATAATGCTCCTAAAAATACATAAAAGCCGCTTCCACTTGTTAAATCATTTCTTAGATTTAATACTTTTTCTTCATAACCATAAAATTGAATTACATTCATTGATAAATCTAGAAAAGTTGATCCTATAAAATATCCTAATAACCCACCAAGAGCAGAAAAAAGAGTAGCTATTAGAAATATCTTTAAATAGTCAGTTTTTTTTGCAATTACCATTGGTACAATCATAATGTCGGGAGGAATTGGAAAAAAAGAGCTTTCTGAAAATGATACAAGAGCCAAAAAAACTTTTGAACTTTTGTGAGCTGCTAGTTTTAAAGATTTTAGGTATAGACTGTGGAACATTTTTTGGTTTTAATACAATTTAAGTTCTTATACTATTTAATTTTATAATTTTAATAAAGGAAATCATGGGCGAATGGCGGAACTGGTAGACGCGCACGACTCAAAATCGTGTTTTGTAAGAAGTGAGAGTTCGATTCTCTCTTCGCCCACCAATATTTTATGGAAATAAATAAAATAAATAATTTATTAGAGCTATTTTATTACCAATATCAAAAGCAAAACAAAAATGATATTTTTTTAGAATCTTTAAAAGAGCCCAAAAAAAAATATTCTTGGGAAGATGTTTATTTAAACATTATTAAATTATCTAAAGAAATTTCAAAATATATAAACAAAGGTGATAGATGTTTACTAATTTCAGAAAATAGACCTGAATGGATGATAACAGATCTTTCTATTATGTTATCTGGAGGCATAACCGTTCCAACATATACAACGTATGTGGAGAGAGATTATGAATATATAATAGATAATTGTGAACCATCTATAATTTTTGTATCTGATAAAATTCAATATGAAAAAATTAAAAATTTAATACCTAAAAAAAAGTTTGTAAAAAAAGTAGTTGTTTTTGAATCTGTGAATGACCTTAATGATAATTATAATTTATATATAAATAACATATTTAAAAATCAGAATTATGAAACTAAAAGTTTTCTTGATTTAACAATTAAAAGAAAAGATATGGCTTGTATAATTTACACCTCAGGAACGCAAGGAAATCCAAAAGGAGTTATGTTAAGCCATGGCGGTATACTTAATAATTGTGAGGGATCATGTGAATTATTAAAGCCAATAGTTACAAATAATCCTAAATTTTTAACATGGTTACCACTTTCTCATTCTTATGAACATACTATTCAATTTGTGCAAATAGCCGTATCCGCAAGAGTATTTTATGCAGAGAGTATTGAAAAATTAATAAAAAATATGGGTGAATGTAGTCCAGAAATAATGACAGCTGTTCCAAGATTTTATCAAAATTTGTATCAAAAAATTAATGCAACTTTTATCAAGGCCACTGGTTTAAAAAAAATCTTAGTTAACAATACAGTTAGACTTGGGAAAAAAAAATTGTTTAAAAATAAATTTTCTATAATTGAAAATTTTACTAATTTTTTTTGTGAAAAATTAGTAAGGAAAAAAATTAAAAAGCAGTTTGGGGGAAATTTGAGAGCATTTGTTTCAGGTGGAGGTGCTTTAGATAAAGAAGTTGGATCATTTTTAAATTCTATAGGATTACCTACTTTGCAAGGTTATGGCTTAACCGAAACTTCGCCTGTCGTAAGTTGCAATCCTATTAATGACATAAGAGTCGAAACTGTTGGGATTCCGTTTAAGGGAAATTTAGTAAAAATTGCTTCTGACGGAGAAATACTTGTTAAAGGTGAAAACGTTATGTTGGGTTACTGGAAAAATCAGGGTGAAACAAATAAAGTTTTAAAAGATGGTTGGTTACATACTGGTGATATTGGAGAATTTGATAATGATTTTTTAAAGATCACAGATAGAAAAAAGGATATAATTATAACACCAGGTGGTGACAACATTTCACCTGTCAAGATTGAAAATGATCTAATAAAAATAGATTTTATTGAGCAAGCATTAGTATTTGGTGATAATAAACCATTTTTAGTTTCTTTAATTGTTTTGTCTAAAGGTCAAAAAGATTTAACAAGCAAAAAAATTCAAGAAGAAATTGAAAAAATAAATAAAAATTTTTCTAAAATAGAAAAAATTAAAAAATTTATTATTATAAAAGAACAATTTACAATTGAAAATGGAATGATGACACCAACTTTAAAATTAAAAAGATATAAAATAATAAAAAAATATCTAATAGAAATTGAAAAACTTTATTAATTTTTTTTTAAATTGATTATTATTCGCATAAACTCTTATCTTTTTAACTTCCAAAAAATTTAAATATTTATTTAATTTTTACAAATTTTTTTTAAATTTTTTGTTAATTAAAGATTTGACATAACTTGCACAAAAAAATAATAATAACTTAATAACGAATCACTTTGATTCGTTTAACTTAAACAGGGAGCTAAAGATGGCTAAAAAAAGAAAAAAAGCTGCAAAGAAAACTAAGAAAAAAGCTAAGAAAAAAGCTAAAAAAAGAAGAAGATAGTTATAAGTTTTCTTTATTAAAAACGCCTTTCATTACAATTTGTGTGAGAGGCGTTTTTTTTTCTACTATTTATTAGTCAGTTTCTGTAACTCGTACAGTAACCGAAACTTCTGTTATAATTAATGTAAGGGCTTTTTAATTCTACTATTTATTAGTCAGTTTCTGCAACTTGTTCAGTAATCGGAACTTCTGGTGCAATCAATTTTGCAGTAGAATCCTCAGCAGGTTTTGCTTGTGTTTCCAAATTTCTTTTTAGTGTTTTATCTAATTTTTTCTTAGCATCTTCCAAAGGTATTCCCATTACTATTTGAAATTCTGATAAAATTCTTTCATAGGCTTTTTCAAAAAGTTGCCTTTCACTATAAGATTGGTCAACCATTAAATCATCCCCTTTATTTAAATCTCTCACAACTTCGGCTAGTTCATAAATTTTTCCTGAAGAAATTTTAGATTCATATTCTTGAGCTCTTCTACTCCACATGGATCTTTTAATTTTTGGTTTACTTTTTAGAATAGAGATACACTTATTAACTTGGTTGATACTTGCTAGTGGCCTAAGATGAGATTGCTTATTTAATGGAACCATTCCATTAGCTTTATCTTTTTCAAATTTAAGGACATATGTTTCAACATTAATACCACCAATGTTAATTTTTTTAAATTCAGTAATCTGACCTACGCCGTGCTTAGGATAAACAACATAATCTTTAATTTTATATTCTTTTTTTGCAGTATCTTGTTTTTTTACTTTTTTAATTTCTGGCTTTACTTCATTACTTTTTGTTATCCTGTAATTATCAGTTTTTACTTCAATTTTTTCTGAATTTTTTTTCTCAGCTGCTAACTTAGGTATTTTTAAATTTTTTTTAGCTTTAACATTTTTTAAAGTTTTAATTTTTTTTAAAACCTTAGTTTTTTTTAAAACCTTAGTTTTTTTTTTATTTTTTTGTACAGTAATTTTATTAAATGTTTTCTTTAAAATATTTTTCAAACTTCTTTTCTTCATTTTTATATTTTTCATGATCCGCTGGGGGATCTTTTTTTTCACTAATGTTTGGCCAAATCTCTGAATACTTAGTATTCACTTCTAACCATTCTTCACTACCAGCCTCTGTATCTGCAACTATAGCATCAACAGGACATTCTGGTTCGCAAACGCCACAATCTATACATTCATCAGGTTTAATTACAAGCATATTTTTCCCCTCGTAAAAACAATCAACAGGACAAACTTCTACACAGGTCGTATGTTTACACTTGATACACTTGTCATTTACTAAATACGTCATTTTAATAATTTTTTATTTATTTTTTCTTTGATGTCACCCATTATCTTATTATCTATATACAATAAACCAGCCAGTCTTCTCATTAAATTAGACTCATACATATCAACTTTTTTATTTGAATAAATAATTTCCCATAGAGCCTCAATAATTTGAATTTTATCAGATTCAGATGCATTTTTAATTTCTTTAGTAAAATCTAACATTTGGTTTGAGTTTTCCTCATTATGAGTGGCTTCAGACATTATTCTATCTATATCAGAATTTTCAGTTCCTAATTTAGTTAAAGTTTTTTTTATTATTTCTTTTTCATCATTAGTATAAACTTCATCTATTTTAGCTGCATGAATTAGCAAAGAAGCAACCTTAGATAAAAAATCTTTATCATTAATTTTGTTTTTTTCTTTGTTTTTAAATAGATTTATCATTAATTAAAATTGATATTTTTTAAAACTTTAAACGGGCTATCACCTATGTTTATTTTCTTAAATATTTTTTTTACCTTTTCTTTTTTTGGGTTATATTGAAAATAAATTTCGCTTTCTTTATCATAAGCTTTATAGTTCATTTTTTGAATAAGTCTTTTAAAATTATCTTTGCTGCAACCAAGTAAATTAAGCATTTCAGGAATAAGCTTTATTTCCTTTTTTTTATCTGGGTTTGCATTAATTATTTGCACAAACAATCTTTCTAAAATATCTATCCTTACAAAATATTGATCAAAATTTTCAAATCCACAAAGAAGCATAAAACTTTTATTGTTAAAATTTTTATTCTCTAAAAAATTTAAGCCAAAAGTAGGTGGAGTTAATGTAAAATATTTTTGATGATAATTTTTCCATAATAAAATTCTTAACGAAACTGCTTCTGGTTTAAGTAATCGAAATAAAAAAACATGATATCTTCCAAATTTTACTCCTAGATCTCTTAAGATTTTTCTTTCATCCTGTCCAAGTTTTTTTAGATAAGTAGAAACTTGATCTCTTTTTATAACGCCATTACTTTCATACAATTGGTAGGCCAATGCTTTTATTGATGAATTACTATCTTTTAAATTTTTTAAATCAATTAAGCTTTTTAATACAATATTAATTTTCTCTTTAATCCATCTATCAATAAATTCAGATAATTTTTGTTTGTGCTTATTTTCTAAGATATCATCAACTATTAAAAGAAATTCAGGGTTTAAGTAATCTTTACCAGCTGCTAATGTCGCGATAGGAAATTTTTTCCAATAAATTTTAAAATTATCTCTGATTTCTAACAAACCAGTTTCAACAATTGTCTGTATTCTTTTTTCAAGCTCAGGCCCAACAGTTTGTCTTGCTGCTTTTTTTAAAGATTTAATATCAGTTTCTAACGCTCCATCTTTTAAATCTAACTCTAATTTTAATCCTTTTAATTTTCCAATAAATTGGTTGTCAATTATTACTTTGTCATCTTCTATTATCTCAGTTTTAAATGTCATATCTTGTTTTAATCCTCTTGCCAAAACACTTGCTCTTTTGTCAATAAAAGTTTTTGTAAGTTCTTCATGTAGTCTCTCAGATAATTTATCTTCTAAATGTTTTGTTTTTTCAATCCAAAAGCTTTGATTTTCAACCCAATTAATTTTATTAGAAACATATGACCAAGTTCTAACATTTGCAATTCTATTTGACAAAGAATCTACATTTCCTTCTAATTTATCTAATTTTATTAGCTGTAATCTCATATAATCGTTAGAAATTTTGCCTTCTTTACTATTTAAGAAACTAAATACTTTAGTTACAACTTCAATGTGGTTCCCATAAGTTTTTTTTACGAAATCTGGGATTTGACAACAGTCCCAAAGTAAAATCAGCGTTTCTTCATTATTTTTTATATTGTAAGCGCTCATATCTTTTAAAAAATATTTTAAAACTTTTTCATCTTCACACTCATGTATTTTTCTTAACCAACCTTTGTTAGGTTTTTCTTCAAGTGATTTAATTAATGTTGACGCATTATTAAAATTTAAATTGGAGTTTCTCCAAAATAATGTTTTAATTTCTTCAAACTTATGATTTTCGAGTGAATTTACTTCTTCAGCATTAATTTCTTTACAATCACCAGTTATTCCAAAATTTCCATCATTTAAATACCGCCCAGCTCTTCCTGCAATTTGACCAATTTCGGAAGAATTAAGTCTTCTTAATTTTTTTCCATCAAATTTTTTTAAGTTCGAAAAGTAAACATTTTCTAAACTCATATTAATTCCCATACCGATAGCATCAGTTGCTACTAAAAAATCAACATCTCCTGATTGATATAATTCTACTTGTGCATTTCTAGTTTTAGGACTTAACGAACCCATAACAATAGCAGCACCACCCTTTTGCCTTCTAACCAGTTCAGCAATTGCATAAACTTCTTCAGTTGAAAAAGCAATTATTGCAGTTTTTCTATCAATTCTTGAAATTTTTTTATGACCAACATAAGAAAGCTTAGAAAGCCTATCTCTATTAATAAACTCTGTATCTTCATCTAATTTGGTAATAATATTTTTTATAGTGCTTGACCCCATAAGCATTGTCAATTTTTCTCCACGAAGATTTAGCAATCTGTCAGTAAAGATATGACCTCTTTCGTGATCAGCACACATTTGAATTTCGTCTATTGCAACAAAATCTAAATGTTTATTGATAGGCATAGACTCTACAGTGCAAAGAAAATATTTAGCATTTAGGGGAATAATTTTTTCTTCTCCAGTAATTAAAGCAACTTTATTAATATTTATTTTCTTAATAATTTTGTCATAAACTTCTCTGGCTAATAATCTTAATGGGAAGCCAATCATTCCAGTATCGAAAGAAAGCATAGTTTCAATTGCAAGATAGGTTTTGCCAGTGTTTGTTGGTCCAAGAACAGCAGTAATTTTATTTTTTAACATTTCTATTTATGGTATCTATAATTTCTGTGCCACCACATGTTGTTAGTGATAAAGAACAAAAATAGGTTAAAGCATGACCGAATCATTAAGAAAAAGTTCTCATTTAGAGTTTTTTAACTCAAAGTAACATAGATAAAGTTATTACGAAAATAGTATTTAATTTAAGTTAAAAAATTATACTAACCACCAGGGCCTAAGTTTGAAGGCTTGATTTTTAAAATCTTCCAGATTCCAGAAGCAGAAACTATAATTTTACCTCTATTCTCAAGATAACAAGTTAAAAAAACAAGTGAGTTTGTTTTTCTTTGAATTTTAGTAAAACCAATTATTTCATCGCTAACTTTAGTGGCACCAATAAACTTTAAGTCTAACGAAATTGTTACACAAGGTGCATTACCAGCAGATCTATGCGCAGCCGTTCCTGCCCCAGCATCTATTAAAGCCGATAGGTATCCACCGTGAGTTATTCCTGCTGCATTTAAATGATTTTTATTAATAGTAGATTTAAATTCATATTCTGTGTCAGATATTTTTCTAAACAATACCCCTCCATTATGTTTCATAAATCCAGGTTTTACACTTATTTGTTCAAATTCTTTAAGCATAGTTCTTTTATAATATAAAAGTTAGAATTAATAAAACTATAAGAACAATTATAAAAAAATATATAACTGATTTTTGTAACGATGCTTTAAAAAGCCAATCTAACATTTCCTTACCTTTCGTGGTGGACCGCCCAGAACTCGAATCTGGAATCTCCCGGTTCGTAGCCGAGCGCCTTATCCAATTTGGCCAGCGGTCCTTAATTAAATAATTTATTAAGCATAACAAAATTTTTGATGTAATTTAAGTTATAAAATATTATGTTGTGCTAATAATGACTAATAAATTAAATGATGTAGTTATAACTTCTGCTTTAAGAACACCCATAGGCACTTATAAAGGATGTTTAAAGGGTATAAGTGCTGATAAATTAGGAGCAGTAGTCATTAAAGAAGTTCTCCAAAAATCAAAATTAAATCCAGAAGACATTGACGAAGTGATAATGGGACAGGTTCTTACTTCTGCTTTAGGACAAAACCCAGCGAGACAGGCTGCTATCCATGCGGGAGTCCCAGTTTCAAAACCAGCACATTTAGTTAATCAAGTATGTGGATCAGGATTGCGTTCTGTAATATCAGGATACCAATCTATTAAATTAGGTGAAAATTCAATTATTGTAGCAGGAGGACAGGAGAATATGTCTAGAAGCCCACACGCTATATTTTATAGAGAAGACAAGAAATTAATTGAGGATAAATTGATCGATACGATGATTAATGATGGATTATTAGATTCTTTTAACAATTATCATATGGGTGTCACAGCAGAAAATGTTGCTGAAAAATATAATATATCCAGAGAAGAACAAGATATGTTTGCCCTAAATTCACAAGAAAAAACTCAAAAAGCTATAAAAGAAAATAAATTTCAAGAAGAAATAATTAAATTACAAATTAAAAAAGATCAAAAAAACTTTGTTTTTGAAAAAGATGAACATCCAAGAAATAATGTAAGATTAGAAGACTTAAAAAAATTAAAGACTGTTTTTAAGGATAATGGAACAGTGACAGCAGGAAATTCATCAGGACTTAATGATGGAGCTGCGGCAATAGTTTTAATGTCTCGTGAAGAATCAGAACTTAGATCAATAGAGCCTTTAGTCAAAATAGTATCTTGGGCAACCTGTGGTGTTGAACCATCTTTGATGGGGCTTGGCCCAATACCAACTGTTAATATGGCTTTAAAAAAGGCAAACTGGAAAATTGAAGATGTTGATTTATTTGAAATTAATGAAGCATTTGCAGCTCAAAGCATTGCTGTGATTAAAGATCTTAAAATCCCTAAAGAAATTGTTAATATTAATGGTGGTGCAATAGCATTAGGGCATCCTATTGGAGCATCAGGAACAAGAATTTTAGTAACGTTAGTTCATGAAATGATAAAGCAAAATAAATCCAAAGGTTGTGCTACTTTATGTATTGGTGGTGGCATGGGTATAGCCATTTGTATTGAAAGAAATTAATAAGAATTATTTTTAAAATTTTTAATTAGTAAAGATTTTTGAATCCAAAACCTTGCATCTAAATTACGTTGATTTTTCAAATTAATTAATTTTTTTAATATAATTGTAAACATTTTGAACAAGTAACGAATAAGGTTGTCTAAAAAAGGCTTTAAATGTGTTAAAAATATATAAAAAATAGGTATTTTTGGTATATAAAACGACTTAAAATAATGAGTGAAAAATTACTTGTCCCAGATATTGGAGAATTTGACAAAGTTGAAGTTATTGAACTTTTGGTAAAAGTTGGTGATCAAATTAATTTAAATAACCCAGTTGTTACGGTAGAAAGTGATAAGTCTAGCGTTGAAATTCCCTCAACAGTCTCTGGAAAAATAGTATTTATAAACGTTAAAGTGGGTGACAAAGTCTCCAAGGGAGATTTGTTATTAAATATTGAGTCTTCAAAAAAAATTCTAATAGACAAAACAATTCCTAAAGATACAGAAAATATTATTAAGCAAGCAGAAGGAGTTTTAAAAAATGAAAAAAAAGAAGGCATTATTCAACAAGATCCTATTGAGAAAAAAAAACAAACAATAATTCAAGTTACTAATAATAATGATATTGATCCTTTGGAAACTAAGGATTGGTTAGAATCTTTATCTGCTGTTGTTGAAAAAGATGGAAATCAAAGAGCTCATTTTTTAATTAAAGAATTAATTAATAAAGCTTATAGAGAAGGAGCAAATATTCCTTATACTCAGAGTACTCCTTATATAAATACAATACCACCTGAAGCAGAAGTAAAATCTAATGGTGATCAAAATATAGAAAGAAGAATTAGATCCTTGATTAGATGGAATGCAGCTGCCATGGTCGTTAGGGCAAATAAAAAGTTTCCAGAACTAGGTGGTCACATAGGTACATTTGCATCAGCAGCAACACTTTATGATGTGGGTATGAATCATTTCTGGAGAGCTAAAAATAATAAATTTGGTGGAGATTTAGTTTATTTTCAGGGTCATAGTGCACCTGGCATGTATGCCAGAGCATTCTTAGAGGGCAGATTAAACGAAAAACAATTAGATAGATTTAGACAAGAAGTAAAACCTGGTGGACTTTCTTCATATCCACACCCTTGGTTAATGCCAAAATTTTGGCAATTTCCAACTGTATCAATGGGCTTAGGACCTATGCTTGCAATTTATCAGGCAAGGTACATGAAATATTTAATTAATCGTGGATTAATTAAAGATGAAGGTAGAAAAGTTTGGGCATTTCTTGGTGATGGAGAAATGGATGAGCCAGAATCTTTAGGCGCAATAGGATTAGCTGCTAGAGAGAAACTGGATAATTTAATATTTGTGGTGAACTGTAACCTTCAAAGGCTAGATGGACCTGTAAGAGGTAATGGAAAAATTATTCAAGAACTAGAAGGAAGCTTTAGAGGAGCTGGTTGGAATGTAATAAAAGTAATATGGGGTTCTTATTGGGATTCTTTAATTGCTAATGATAAAACAGGTCATTTAGTCAAAGTTATGAATGATACTGTAGATGGAGAATATCAAGCAATGAAAGCTAGAGATGGAGCCTATGTCAGAGAAAAGTTTTTTGGAAAATATTCAGAAACTCAAGAGTTAGTCTCTAGTTTATCAGATAAGGATATATGGAGATTAAATAGAGGAGGTCACGATCCTCATAAAGTTTATGCAGCATATGATCAAGCATCAAAAAATCAAGGAAGCCCAACAGTTATATTGGCTAAAACTATTAAGGGTTACGGAATGGGTAAAACTGGCGAAAGTGTTAATACTACACACCAAACTAAAAAATTAGATGTAGATGATTTATTATATTATAGGGACCGTTTTGATGTTCCTTTAACCGATGAACAGGTAAAAAATGTTGAGTATTTTAAGCCAGATGAAAAATCTCCAGAAATTAAATATATTAAAGAAAAAAGAATGAGGCTAGGTGGTTTTTTACCAGAAAGAACCACATATTCAAAACCAATAAAAGCACCAGCAAAAGATATTTTTGACTTTATGAAAATTTCAACAGGTGAAAAAGAAATGTCGACAACTATGGCTTTGGTTAGAATGTTAACAAATTTATTAAGAGACAAAAATGTTTCACCAAGATTGGTTCCAATTATTCCTGATGAAGCGAGAACTTTTGGAATGGAAGGCTTTTTCCAAAAGTTAGGAATATATGCACATGAGGGGCAAAAATATGAACCTGAAGATTCTGCACAATTAAGTTCTTATAGAGAAGAAAAAAGTGGACAGGTATTAGAAGAAGGAATTAACGAAGCTGGAGCAATGTCGTCTTGGATTGCAGCTGCAACAGCCTATACTAATCATGATATTGAAATGATACCAATTTATATTTTTTATTCTATGTTTGGTTTCCAAAGAATTGGCGATCTTGCATGGGCTGCAGGAGATAGTCAAGCTAGAGGTTTTTTAATTGGAGCTACAGCAGGAAGAACAACATTGGCAGGTGAAGGGCTGCAGCACCAAGATGGCCACAGTCATTTAATAGCCTCAACAATACCAAATTGTGTAACTTATGATCCAACTTTTCATTATGAACTGGCAGTAATTTTTAGAGAAGGATTGAGAAGAATGCATGAAAAAAATGAGAATGTTTTTTATTATATTACAACCATGAATGAAAACTATTCGCATCCAGAGATGCCAAAAGACAAGAAGTGTGAAGAAGGAATTCTTAAAGGAATGTATAAAATTAAAGAATTTAGTAGATATAAGAAAACCAAGATTCAACTTTTAGGGTCTGGTACAATATTAAGAGAAATGATGGCTGCAGCAGAGATACTTCAAGATGAGTATCAAATAGATAGTGAAATTTGGAGTGTTACTAGCTTTAATGAATTGAGAAAAAATGGAATGGAGGTTGAAAGATATAATCTTTTAAACCCAGATAAAGAACAAAAAACTTCATTTGTAGAGCAATGTCTGGGAAAAACAGAAGGACCAATCATGGCAGCCTCTGATTATATGAGAATGAACTCAGATCAGATTAGGCCATATATAAATAAGAGCTTTTATTCTTTAGGAACAGATGGTTTTGGAAGAAGTGATACAAGAAAAAATCTAAGAAAATTTTTTGAAGTTGATAAAGAACATTTGGTTGCTTATGGATTAAGTGTGTTGGCAAAAGAACAGTTGATAGCCTCAAAATATGCTAAAGAAGCCATTAAAAAATATAATATTGATAGCAACAAACCAATGCCGACAAAATTATAAAATGATAGATAAAGAGATTAAAATTCCAAATATTGGTGAGTTTAAAAACGTTGAGGTAATTGAAGTGTTAGTTTCAAATGGCCAATCAATATCAAAAAATGATCCTCTTATTACAATAGAAAGTGACAAATCTAGTGTTGAAATTCCATCTTATTTTGAGGGAAAAGTTAAATCAGTAAATATTAAGGTAGGAGACAAGGTTTCTGAAGGTGACTTAATGCTAACTTTAGAGAGCAGTGAAGAGATTAAAAAAGAACCAAATATTGAAAAAGAAAAAGAAAAAGAAAAAGTAAAATTTAAACCTCAAAAAAAAATAATTAATAAAGATAATGAAAAGAGTGTATTAGGAGTTTCTTCGGCCAGTCCTAAGACCCGTAAATTTGCACGAGAACTTGGTGTGGATATTAATCAAATTTCTGGAAGTGAAAGACAGGGAAGAGTAATAGAAAATGATGTAAAAAATTTTATATCATTTAAAATCAATAACATTTCAGAAAAAAAAGAAAATCAATCAAAAAAAATTATAAATGAATTTTCTCATTCCGATTTTGGAGAAGTTGAAATTAAAGATATACCAAGAGTTAAAAAATTGGCATCAACTTATTTAATAAATTCTTGGACAACAATACCACATGTAACTAATCACGACGAAGCAGATATAACTGAAATGGAAGATTTTAGAAGCTCTCTTGTAGATACATATACGGGTGATAGAAAAAAAGTTACTCCATTAGCATTTATAGTTAAAGCTTTAGTTGTATCTTTAAAAAAATTTCCAAGTTTCAATTCATCAATAGATGATATTGAGAATGAAAAAATAACTATGAAAAAATATTTTCATGTTGGAATTGCAGTAGATACACCGCATGGGTTAATGGTTCCAAAAATAAGAAATGTTGATAACAAAAGTATTAATCATATAAATAATGAATTAAAAACAGTCAGTGAACAATGTAGAAATCTAAAAATAGATAAAAAAGAATTTTTTGGAGGGTCTATGACCATTACCAGTTTAGGTGGTATAGGAGGCTCTTTCTTTACGCCAATAATAAATTATCCAGAAGTAGCAATTTTAGGGATAGGAAGGTCTGAAAAAAAAAGAGTATTTATTAATAATAAATTTCAAACAAGAACTATGCTACCTCTCTCCTTGTCTTATGATCATAGAATAATAGATGGTGCCGAGGCTGCTAGATTTAATAATGATCTTAAAGAAAATCTTGGCAAAAACTTTGCTTATAAATTAGCAGTCTAAATATTTTCATGTCAAAAACAACATCACTATTTAGCGCATTACTTTGTACATTAATCTGGGGAACCACTTTTATTGCTCAAGATACAGGAATGGACGATATTGGTCCTTTCACATTTAATGCTGTAAGATTTTTTGTTGCCTTTCTAACTGTAGCACCACTAGCTTTAATTTTTGAAAAAAAGAATTTTTCGAAATCTATTCATAAAAATAGAAAAAGGTTTACTAACCTTGCTATTTTAATTGGCTTGTCTTTGTTTTTAGGATCAGCTGTCCAGCAAGTTGCTTTGCTTTATACAGACGTTGCTAATGCAGCATTCTTTACTGTTTTTTATGTACCTATGGTCCCGTTCATTATATTTTTTATTTATAAAAAACCCATTCATTGGAGCATTTGGCCTTCTGTTTTTCTTTGTGTTATGGGTGGCTATCTTTTAACTAATTTTTATAGTGCAACAGTTAGAATTGGAGATACCCTTGTAATAATTGGTGCTTTTTTTTGGAGCACACATATTATTTTTACAGGTAAAATTATAGAAGATTACAATCTTCCTTTATCAATAGGTGCAATTCAAACTTTAATTGTTGCTTTTTTGTCATTAATCATAGGACTATTATTTGAAGATTTTATTTGGTCAAACATTGTTAAAGAAAAATTCCAAATTTTATATGCGGGTATTTTATCTGGTGGTCTTGCTTTTGTTTTGCAAATATATGCTCAAAAAAACATTTCTCCCGCACCATCAGCAATAATATTTTCTTTAGAAGGAGTTTTTGCAACTATAGCTGCATGGATTTTGTTAAGTCAAGTTTTAGATATAAATAATTTATTTGGATGTTTATTTATTTTATTAGGAGTTTTATTTTCTCAACTTGCTCCAATATTCAAAAATAATTAATTATATATTATTATAAATAAAAATATTGCAAGAATAATTCTGTAAATTACAAAAATATTTAAAGAAAATTTATTAATGTAGTTTAGAAAAAACTTTACTGTGAAATAAGAAAATAGAAAAGAACAAATTATTGCAATTAATGACAAATAGTTAATTTCAAAACTTTGTATAAAAATATCTTTTAAGCTCAATACACTTGCCCCAGTCAAAGCTGGAATTGCTAGTAAAAAAGAAATTTTACTTGATTCAACTCTGTTAAATTTACAAAATCTTGCAGCTGTCATTGTAATCCCTGCTCTACTTACTCCGGGTATTAATGATAAAATTTGAAAAAAACCAATATATAAAATTATTTTTATATTTAAGTCAGAAGAAATTTTTTTTTTAAATTGATTTTTATCAGCAATATATAAAATTATTCCAAAAATTAATGTTGTCCAAGCAATTACTTTTATATTTCTTAATAAGTAAATTAACTCAGTTGTATAAAGAAAATATCCAACTAATATAAGTGGAGTAGAACCAATAATAATTAGCAATAATAACCTTTGATTATTTTGAATATCAAATAAATCTTTTCTAAAGAAAAAAATAATCGCAAATAAAGAGCCAAGATGTAGACTGACATCTATTAATAATGAACTTGCTTTAAATTCATAAAGTGTTGAAATAATAATTAAGTGAGACGATGAACTTACTGGTAAGAATTCAGATATTCCTTGAACAAGCGATAGAATTATAATTTCAATTATATTTGAAAACATTTTTTCCTTGGTAACTTATAAACTCTTTAAATAAAACAATTCCGTAATAACATAACAGTTATGCAGTAAGTAAAATTTCTATGATTTACAGTAATTTTAATCTTATAAAGGTCATAGATATTGACCTTGTTTTACTTTAATTAGCTTAAATCTTAATATATGCTTGAATAATTAAGGGTAGATTATGTCTGATAAAATGCTGAAATTCATAAAAATAGGTAAACAAACTCCACCTAAAAGGGATGTTGCCAATAGAAAAGAGGACTTTAATGAGATTTATAAAGATTTCATTGATGAAAAAGCAGGTGAACAATCTAGCAGATGTTCACAATGTGGGGTTCCTTTTTGTCAGGTTCATTGTCCATTAAGCAATAATATACCAGACTGGTTGAAGTTAACTGCAGAAGGAAGATTAAAAGAGGCCTACGAGCTATCACAAAGCACAAATAATATGCCAGAAGTCTGTGGAAGAATATGTCCCCAAGACAGATTGTGTGAAGGTAATTGTGTTATAGAACAATCTGGACATGGAACAGTCACCATAGGTTCAGTTGAAAAATATATTACAGATAATGCATGGGAACAAGGATGGGTTAATCCTATAAAAGTAAAAAATGAAAAAAATCAAAGTATTGGAATTATTGGAGCAGGACCTTCGGGGCTAGCAGCTGCAGAGCAGCTGCGTAAACTTGGATATCAAATTATAGTATATGATAGATACGATAGAGCAGGTGGTTTGTTAATTTACGGAATTCCAAATTTTAAGTTAGAAAAATTTGTTGTCGAAAGAAGAACAAAGTTATTAGAAGAAGGTGGAATAAAATTTATTCAAAATTTTGAAGTGGGAAAGGATGCAACCCTGGATCAACTAAGAGAAAAGCATGATGCACTCTTAATTGCAACAGGAGTTTACAAAGCAAGAGAAGTAGAATTATTAGGCAATGATTTAGGAAATATTTTTCCAGCAATGGAATTTTTGACAGCATCTAATAGAAAAGGATTAGGAGATAAAGTAGAATTATTTGATAATGGAACATTGAATGCAGAGGGCAAAGATATTGTTGTAATAGGTGGTGGTGACACAGCAATGGATTGTGTGAGAACTTCAATTAGACAAAATGCAAAATCAGTTAAATGTTTATATAGAAGAAATAAAGAAAATATGCCAGGCTCAACAAGAGAAGTGGCTAATGCTGAGGAAGAAGGGGTGGAATTTGTTTGGCTATCTAACCCAAAAGAATTTATTGGTGTAAATAAAATTAAAAGTTTGAGTGTAAATAAAATGAAATTGGGAGAACCAGACGATAGCGGTAGAAGAAAACCTGAAATTCAAAAAAATTCTGAATTTAATATTAAGGCTGACATCGTAATAAAAGCACTAGGATTTGATCCAGAAAATTTACCAAAATTATTTGGTGCAGAAGATTTAGAAGTAACTAAATGGGGAACACTAAAAACTGATTTTGATACGATGGAGACAAATTTACAAGGCGTTTTTGCTGCTGGTGATATTATCAGAGGTGCTTCGTTAGTTGTGTGGGCGATTAAAGATGGAAGGGATGCAGCAGTATCTATAAAAAAATTTTTAGAAAAAAAAGAACTTCATAAAATTAAGGTTGCTTAATGAAAAATTATAAAAAAAATCTTAAAATTCTTCAAGATGCCCATGTTTATTCAAAAGAAATGGAACACGATGCTTGTGGAGTGGGATTAATAGCTTCGACAGAAGGTAAAAAATCAAGAAAAGTAGTTGAATATGGAATTAACGCTTTAAAAGCAGTTTGGCATAGAGGAGCCGTTGATGCTGACGGAAAAACAGGTGATGGAGCTGGTATCCACTTAGAAATTCCGTCTGATTTTTTTGCTGAAAAAATAGAACTCACAGGTCACAAACATGATGGATCAGAAATTTGTGTAGGAATGGTCTTTTTACCAAGAAATAATTATGCTGCACAAGAAAACTCCAGAACAATAATAGAAACTGAACTAACTAAAAGCAATTTTAGCATTTATGGCTGGAGGCAAGTACCCGTTAACTCAAAAGTTTTGGGCGAGAAAGCTAATTTTACAAGGCCAGAAATTACTCAAGTATTATTTAAGCATAATGATAAAACTTTAATAGGTAAAAATCTAGAGAGAAAAATTTATGAATCTAGAAGAAAAATTGAAAAAGAAGCCATCAGAAATGCTATTGAAGGATTTTATATTTGTTCTCTTAGCTCAAAGTCAATTATTTATAAAGGAATGTTTTTAGCAGAGTCGATCTCAGATTTTTATTTAGATTTAAAAGATGAGAGATTTATTTCGAGATTTGTAATATTCCATCAAAGATTTTCAACAAATACAGCCCCAAGTTGGGACCTTGCTCAACCTTTTAGGGCAATAGCTCACAATGGAGAAATAAACACTCTTAAAGGAAATTATAACTGGATGAAAGTTCATGAGCAAGAAATGGAAAGTCCTTTATTCGATGATATAGAAAATTTAAAACCAGTTATACCTCCTGGATCATCTGACTCAGCATCACTTGATAGTGTATTTGAATTATTAAATATTTCTGGGCAATCCGCACCTATTGCAAAGTTAATGTTGATTCCAGACGCCTGGTCTAAAAAAAGTAAAACATTATCAAAAGAACATCAGCAATTATTTAATTTTCTGAATAGTACAATGGAACCATGGGATGGTCCAGCAGCAATAGCAGCCACAGATAATGAGTGGGCTATAGTAGCAACAGATAGAAATGGACTCCGTCCAATGAGGTATACTATTACTAGAGATAAAATATTGTGTGCAGGTTCAGAAACTGGAATGGTTGAACTTGATGAAAAAAAAATTGTCACAAAAGGTAGATTAGGACCGGGAGAAATTATTGGAGTTAGAATAGGCAAAGGAAAAGTATTTACAAATAATGAAATAAAAAATTATTTAGCAAAAGAATTTAAACATTTTAATAATCAAATAATTGATTTAGATAAAAAATTTCCAATAAAAAACGAAAAATTTCTCTTTTCTGGAGATGAACTTAGAAAAAGACAGCATGCATTTGGTTACAGTATTGAAGACTTAGAGCTCATCCTTCATCCAATGGTAGAAGACGCAAAAGAAGCCATTGGCTCAATGGGAGACGACACTCCACTTGCAGTATTATCTGATCGTTATAGACCTCTTTATCATTTTTTTAGACAGAACTTCAGTCAAGTTACCAACCCTCCAATTGATTCTTTAAGAGAAAACAAGGTTATGAGTTTAAAAACTAGATTTGGAAATCTAGGAAACATACTTGATTTTACTAATTTAACTCAAGAAAATATATATGTTTTAGATAGTCCTATTTTATCAAATTCGCAGTTTGAAAAATTTATTAATTTTTTTGGAAAAAATTCAATAACGATTGATTGTACTTTTGATAAAAATGAGAATCTTGAAATCGTTATAGAAAAAATCAGAAAAGAATCTGAAATTGCAGCAAGACAAGGTGTTACTCAATTAATTTTAAGTGATAAAAATATATCTGAAAATAGACTTCTAATTCCAATGTTATTAGCTGTTGGGGCAATAAACACACACCTAATTAAAAATAAGTTAAGAGGCTATGTTTCAATTAACGCACAAACTGGAGAGGCGTTAGACACACACTCATTTGCAACACTTATAGGAGTGGGAGCAACAACTGTAAATCCTTATTTAGCCTTAGATAGTCTGCACCAAAGGTTTGAAAAAAAATTATTTGGTAAGTTTAGTTATGATGAATGTATCGAACGATTTATTCAATCAGTAAACTATGGACTTTTAAAGATAATGTCTAAGATGGGAATTTCAGTCATAAGCTCTTACAGAGGTGGGTGTAATTTTGAAACTGTTGGTTTAAGCAGAACTGTAGCATCAGAATATTTTCCTGGTGTTTTATCAAAAATCTCAGGCATTGGTTTAAATGGGATAGAAAAAAAACTAAGAACCATCCACAAGGAAGCTTTTGAAGGAACAGACTCCGTACTACCTATTGGAGGGATTTATAAATATAGAAAAAATGGTGAAACCCATCAATATCAAGGAAAACTTATTCATTTATTACAAAGTGCAGTGGGATCAAATTCTTTTAAAGCTTATAAAAAATATACAGAAGGTATTTATAATCTACCACCCATACATCTTAGAGACTTAATTGGTTTTAGAAATAGAAATTTAAATCCATCTATAGAAATATCAGAAGTAGAGCCAGTTTTAAATATATTAAAAAGATTTGGAAGCGGAAGTATGTCTCACGGAGCACTATCAAAAGAAGCACACGAAACTTTAGCAATAGGAATGAATAGAATCAAAGGCGCCTCATGTAGTGGTGAAGGAGGAGAGGATGAAAAAAGATTCCTTAAAATGGACAATGGTGATAGTGCTAATTCTAGAGTTAAACAAATAGCATCAGCAAGATTTGGCGTTACAATTAATTATTTAAACAACTGCAATGAAATAGAAATTAAAATTGCACAAGGAGCAAAACCTGGTGAAGGAGGACAGTTACCAGGATTTAAAGTTACTAAAGAAATTGCAAAATTAAGACATTCTACACCAGGAGTAACTTTAATATCACCACCACCTCATCATGACATTTATTCCATCGAAGATTTAGCACAATTAATTTATGATTTAAAACAAGTTAATCCAAAAGCTAGAGTTGGAGTAAAATTAGTTGCATCATCTGGAATTGGAACAATTGCAGCAGGTGTAGCAAAAGCTAAAGCAGATATAATTTTAATATCTGGTCATAATGGCGGGACAGGAGCAACACCACAGACAAGTGTTAAGTATGTTGGAATACCATGGGAGATGGGTTTAACAGAAGCAAATCAGGTTTTAATTCTAAATAATTTAAGACACAAAGTCACTCTCAGAACAGACGGAGGAATTAAAACAGGAAGAGATATTATAATTGCAGCAATGATGGGTGCAGAGGAGTATGGTGTGGCCACTACCGCACTTGTTGCTATGGGATGTATAATGGTTAGACAATGTCATTCAAATACATGTCCAGTTGGAGTTTGCACTCAAGACGAAAAGTTAAGAGAAAAATTTACTGGCACACCAGAAAAGATAGTAAATCTATTTACATTTATAGCTGAGGAAGTAAGAGAAATTTTAGCAAAACTTGGTTTTAAATCATTAAATGAAATAATTGGTAGAACAGATTTATTAAGACAAGTAAGTAAAGCTTCACCAAATTTAGATGATTTAGATTTGAATCCACTTTTTGTTCAAGCAGATTCGGGTGAAAATTTAAATTATTGTGAAACTCAAGAAATTAATAGTGTACCAGATACTTTAGATCAAAAAATTATGCCTGAAATAAAAGATCAAATTGGAAAGGTAAATATTATTGAAAAAGAATTTATCATTAAAAATACTCATAGAACTGTTGGTACAAGAATATCTCATCATATTTATAAAAAATATGGAAATAATAAATTAGATAATAATTTTTTAACTTTAAATTTTAAAGGGTCAGCAGGACAATCTTTTGGAGCATTTGGGGTAAAAGGTTTAAAGCTTATTTTAAAAGGAGACGCAAATGACTATGTTGGAAAAGGCTTATCAGGAGCCATACTGGTAGTTAAACTTTCTGACGAAAGTAATTTAGTCTCTCATGAAAACACAATAGTTGGAAATACAGTTTTATACGGGGCAACTTCTGGTAGACTTTTTGCAGCAGGTCAAGCAGGTGAAAGATTTGCTGTAAGAAATTCAGGAGCCATTGCAGTAATAGAAGGTTGTGATTCAAATGCATGTGAATATATGACTGGAGGTACAGTAGTTGTTCTTGGTGAAGTGGGAGATAACTTTGGAGCCGGAATGACTGGAGGAATGGCTTTTGTATATAATCCAAATAATGAGTTTGAAAAAAGAGCAAATCCAGAGAGCATTATATGGCAATCAGTAGAAACGGAATTTTGGATAAATTATTTAAAAGAGTTAGTTCAGGAACACTTTAAGGAAACAAATTCAAATTTATCAAAAAAGATAATTGAAAATTTTAAGGAAGAAATTTTTAATTTTGTACAGATTTGTCCAAAAGAAATGATTAGCAAACTAAACAATCCTATTAGTTTAAAATCAATTATAAAAGAAGTTAGTTAAATTGAGTAGTATAAATATTTTTTGCTTTGGTTTTGGTAAGGTAGCAAAGAATTTTATTAATAAGATTAAATCAGAAAATTTTAAAATTAATTTATCAACAACATCTACAACTAAAACATGTCAAAAAAGTATTAATGGATTAAATTATGAAAATTATTTTTTTAAAGACGAAGCTTATGATGACAATCTTATTGAAAAACTTAAAGAAGCAGATCATATTTTAATTTCTATTCCACCAGTAAGAGAAACCGATCAAGTAATAAAAAACTTTTCAAAAATTATAGAAGATTGTAAGGCAAAATGGATAACTTATTTATCTGCTACTAGTATTTATGGAGATCACAAAGGCGAGTGGGTAAATGAAAAAAGTATTACAAAACCAACATCCCCTAAAGGAGTGGCAAGATTAAAAGCAGAAAAATCTTGGCTTTCTTTAAACACAAATAAAAATCTACCAGTTCAAATATTTAGGTTGTCAGGAATTTATTCTAATGAAAATAATATATTAATCAGATTAAAATCTGGAAATGCTAGCTTAATTAATAAACAAAATAATTTTTTTTCAAGGATACATGTCGAAGATATTGCAAATATTTTATTTAAATCTTTATCTAATTTTAAGCCAGGAGAAATATATAATATATCTGATGATAAACCTTCTTCATTACTGGAAGTGACACTATATGGCACTAAATTACTTAATATGGATAAACCAAAAATGATTGAGTTTAATGATATAAAAAATGAAATGCTAAAAAATTTTTATAAAGATTCAAAAAAAGTTAACAATCAAAAAATGAAAAGTTTCTTTAATTATAATTTAAAATTTCCAACTTATATAGAGGGTTTAAGTTACATTAGAGACAATTTCATTTAATTCGATAGTAATCTTTTTAAGTCTACGCTTACTTGACAGACTATGGTCACCATTTTTAATAATTATTAATTTTTTGGTTGCTTTAGTAAATATTTTTAAAATTTTTTTTGAATAATTTAATGGTACGACCTCATCTTTACTACCATGAACCATAGTAACATTAATTTTTGAATTTATTTTTTTATTTAAAACTTTATTTTTTCTACCGTCTTTTATTAGTTGATAGGTAATTGGGTATTCATAATTACCATGTTTTAAATTATAAATCTTTTTTTTGATTGTTTCTTTTTTCATTTTATTTGTGAATTTTTTCCACATTAAGTGTTCTAAAAATTCTGGCGCTGACCCAATTCCTAAAAAACCTTTAATTTGTTTTTTGAAATCTTTAAATTGGTTTAATGATAACCAGGCACCCATACTCGATCCAACTAATATAAAGTTATTTTTTTTGACTAATTTTTTAATTGCAATTTTTATTTCACGGGACCATTTGCTAATATTTCCATCAGTAAATTTTCCTGATGATTTTCCATGACCCGTGTATTCAAGAGCAAGAAAACCAAGATTGTTTATTTTAGAATACTTAAAAAAAGCTTTGGGTTTTTCACCTTCAATATTGGACATAAATCCATGTAGAAAAACTATATAAAGATTTTTCTTATAATAATTGGTCAAATATCTAATTTTTTTGGTTTTTGATATTTTTATGTACTTAAATTTATTCATAAAAGTTTATTAGACTTATTACTTAATATATAACTTTAACAAATGTTATCAAAAATAAAAGTTTTACAAGTTATTCCAAGGTTGGGTTATGGTGGAGCTGAAACAGGCTGTTATGATCTTGCTCATTATTTACCTGAGAATAACTGCTCTTCGTTTATAGTTACAAGTGGTGGTGAATTAATTAAATATATCGATAAAGAAAAAGTAAAATTAATAAGACTTCCAGTTCATAGTAAAAATCCTATTTTAATGTTTTTAAATTCAATAATATTAGTTTTTATCATTTTATTTTTTAATATTTCGATTGTTCACGCAAGAAGCCGTGCGCCAGCTTGGTCTTGTCTCTTAGCAGCAAAGATTACTAGAAGAAAATTTGTTACTACTTTTCATGGCACTTATAACTTTAGTAATTGGATAAAAAAATTATATAATTCAGTAATGGTGAGATCTAATTTAATAATTGCAGGATCAAACTTTATCTTTTCACATATAAAGATTAATTATCCTAAATATATAAACTTGAAGAAAAGATTTTTAGTTATTTTTAGAGGGATTAATATTGATTATTATGATCCCACAACAACATTAGAGTCAGATGAAAACCAGTTAATTTCCAGCTGGAATATAAAAAAAGATAAAGCAATTATTTTAATGCCTGGGAGATTAACTTCATGGAAAGGTCAAGAAATATTCATTGAGGCATTAAATCTTACTAATAAAGAATTAGGATACGAAGCTTTTTATGCAGTCATATTAGGTAACGATCAGGGTAGAGATGTATATGCAAAAAAAATTAGAAGATTAGCAGAACAGCATAGGTTAACTAATCAATTAAAATTTATAGAACATTGTAAAAATATGCCTTTAGCTTATAAAATTTCTGACTTAGTAGTTTCCGCTTCCATAGAACCCGAGACGTTTGGAAGAGTTGCTGTAGAAGCGCAATCAATGGAAAAACCAATAATAGCAAGCAATATTGGAGGTTCTAATGAAACTATAATTGATAATATAACTGGTTTTTTATTTGAAAAAGGAAATGCCAAATCCTTAAGTAAAAAAATTATAGAAGCAATCAAATTAGATAAATCAACATTGAAATCCATGGGTATAGAAGGTAGAAAAAATATAATTAAGAAATTTAATGTTGAAAAAATGTGTTTTTCTACATATTCAGAATATAAAAAATTATTAAATTAAATGCCATTAATCACATTACCAGATGGAAATAATATTGAGTTTCCAAATAAAGTGACAGGATTAGAGGTTGCTGAAAAAATAAGTAAATCTTTATCCAAGCAAGCCATAATTATTAGTGTTGATAATGAACTTAAGGACTTAAGTTATGTTATAGACAAAGATTGTTCTGTTAAAATATTTACCTCTAAAGATAAAGAGGGATTGGAGACAATTAGACACGATACTGCGCACATTACTGCAATGGCGGTGCAAGAGCTTTTTCCAGGAACTCAAGTAACAATTGGACCAGTTATTGAAAATGGTTTTTATTATGACTTTGCTAGAAAAGAGCCCTTCACAGAAGAAGATTTAAATAAAATTGAAAATAAAATGAAAGAAATTATTGATAGAGATGTTCCTACTACCAGAGAAGTTTGGGATAGAGATAAAGCAATATCTCATTTTAAAAAAAAAGGTGAAATTTACAAAGCGCAGATTATTGAAAACATTCCTCAGGGAGAAGACGTTTCTATTTATTTTCATGGTGAATGGCATGACCTATGTAAAGGACCGCATTTATCCTCAACAGGAAAAATTGGAAAATATTTTAAATTAACAAAAGTTTCTGGTGCATACTGGAGAGGAGACTCAAATAATGAGATGCTACAAAGAATTTATGGAACAAGCTGGGCTTCTCAAAAAGATCTAGATGAATACCTTAAGAGAATAGAAGAAGCTGAAAAAAGAGACCATAGAAAATTAGGCAGAGAGATGGATTTATTTCATTTTAGAGAAGAAAGTCCTGGTTCAGTATTTTGGCATGAAAAAGGATGGAAACTATTTCAAAAGCTAGTTGCGTATATTAGAAACAGGCAAGAAAAGGCAGGTTATAAAGAAGTAAATACTCCTGAAATACTAGATAGAGCTCTTTGGGAAAAATCAGGACATTGGGGAAAATATGGAGAGCATATGTACACATCTCAAACCCCTGATAAAAAAGTATTTGCAATCAAACCAATGAATTGTCCAGGGCATGTTCAGATATTTAATCAAGGTTTAAAAAGTTATAGAGATCTTCCTTTGAGAATTTCAGAATTTGGAAAAGTACACAGATATGAACCTTCCGGAGCCTTACATGGATTGCTAAGAGTTAGAGCTTTTACACAAGATGATGCTCATATTTTTTGTACAGAGGAACAAATCACAGAAGAATGCATTACTGTAACAAATTTAATTTTAGATATTTATAAAGACCTTGGTTTTGAAAATGTAATTTTAAAATATGCGGACAGACCAAAGATAAGAGTGGGTGAAGATGAAGTATGGGATAAAGCAGAAAAAGCTTTGTTAGATGCCGTTAAGGAATCCAACCTTAAATACACAATCAACAAAGGTGAGGGGGCATTTTATGGTCCAAAAATTGAATTTGTTTTAAGAGATGCTATTGGTAGAGATTGGCAATGTGGAACATTACAAGTTGATCTTAATTTGCCTGAAAGACTAAATGCTTCTTTTGTTGACAAAGATGGAACTAAAAAAATTCCAGTAATGCTTCACAGAGCATTGTCTGGATCTTTAGAAAGATTTATGGGAATACTTATAGAAAATTACGCTGGAAAATTTCCATTTTGGATAGCTCCATTACAAACGATTGTTATTCCTATTTCAGAAGAATTTGATGCATATGCAAAAAAAGTTAATGAAAAAATTAATAATGTAGGTATTAATTCTGAAGTAGATTTAAAAAATCACAATTTAAATTATAAAATTAGAGAACATTCTTTATCAAAAATACCCATTTTATTAATTTGTGGGAAAAAAGAAGTTGACAGTAACTCAGTAACGATTAGAAGATTGGATACCAACAAACAAGAAAATATGGAATTAAATTTATTCTTAAAAACTTTCTCGGCTTTAAACAAAGCACCTTCAAACTAAGTGGCTGATTTTAAACAAAACTATTTTCAAAGAAGAACGAAAAACAGAGGACCAAGGTCTAACAATAGAATTTCTTCACCCGAAGTTCAAGTTATAGGAAGTGACGGAGAAAATTTAGGAATACTGAATACCAATGAAGCTATAATATTAGCTAAAGAAGAAGGCTTAGATTTAATAGAAATTTCTCCTAATGCAAAGCCACCAGTGTGTAAAATTATTGACATGGGAAAATTTAAATATGATGCTCAGAAAAAAGCTAACGTATCTAAAAAAAAACAAAAAATAGTTTTATTAAAAGAAATTAAAATGAGACCAGTTACGGAAACACACGATTATGAATTTAAAGTAAAAAATGCTAAAAAATTTATAACAAAAGGGGATAAAGTAAAATTTACAATTAGATTTAAAGGAAGAGAATTACAACACTCACATTTAGGCAGAGAATTAATGGATAAAATAAAAACTGATATGCAAGATGTTGGCAAAGTTGAATTACACCCTAAGTTTGATGGAAAACAAATGATTATGGTTATTCAGCCACTATAAGGCTTAATAGAGGTTGTAAATCTATAGCAATATTTGTATAAGACCGCAGAATTATGCCAAAATTAAAAACAAAAAGTTCAGCAAAAAAAAGATTTAAAATCTCGGCCACTGGAAAAGTGATGATGGCTCAAGCTGGAAAAAGACATGGAATGATTAAAAGAACAAACTCACAAATTAGGAAACTAAGGGGCACAACAACTATGTCAAAGCAAGACAGCAAAATAGTTAAATCATATATGCCTTACAGTTTAAGGGGATAAAATGGCAAGAGTAAAAAGAGGTGTAACAAGTCACGCTAAACATAAAAAAGTTTTAAAAGCCGTTAAAGGTCAGTGGGGAAGAAGAAAAAATACTATCAGAGTTGCAAAGCAAGCAATGGAAAAAGCTATGCAATACGCTTATAGAGATCGTAGAACTAAAAAAAGAGAATTTAAATCTTTATGGATTCAAAGGATAAATGCAGGTGTTAGATCTGAAGGATTGACTTATTCAAAATTTATTAATGGTTTAAGCAAATGTGGAATTAAACTAGATAGAAAAATACTAGCTGAAATTGCATACGATAGCCCAGAAGCCTTTAAAACGATCGTACAAAAAGCTCAATCAGCACTAAATTAATCTTCGCTATTGTTTTTCTTCGGTGAAGAAATAATCTCCAGATATGTTTGATATTAAAAAAATAAAAGATGAATTTCTTTTAAAATTAAAAGAGAATTTAGATTTGAATCAAATAAACGAAATTAAAACAGATTTATTTGGAAAAAATGGTGTTATCTCTTCTCAGTTTAAACAGCTTGGCAAGGTTTCAGAAGAAGAAAGAAAAAAAATTGCTTCTGATCTAAATAATGTAAAAAATGAACTTCAAAATTTAATTTTATCAAAAATTAATGATATTGAAAAAAAAGAAATAAATCAAAAATTAGAAAAAGAAAAAGTAGATATTACTTTACCTGGTAGACCTTTTGTTCAAGGAAAGATTCATCCAGTTTCACAAGTGATTGATGAGATATCATGTATATTTTCTGAAATTGGATTTAGTATAGAGGAAGGCCCTGATGTAGAAAATGAATATAATAATTTTACAGCGTTAAACACACCAGACAATCATCCTGCCCGTGATATGCACGATACTTTTTACTTAGACGATAAAAAAGAACTATTGTTAAGAACACACACTTCTCCAGTGCAGATTAGAACGATGCTTAAAGAAAAGCCTCCTTTTAAAATTATTGCACCAGGTAGAACTTATAGATCTGACAGTGACCAAACACATGCCCCAATGTTTCATCAAGTTGAAGGATTACACATAGATAAGAATATTAATATGGGTCATCTAAAAGGCTGTTTAAATTATTTTATTAAAGAATTTTTTGAGGTTGATAAAATTAAAATGAGATTTAGACCAAGTCACTTTCCATTTACTGAGCCTTCAGCTGAAGTTGATATTGGTTATGAAATAAAAGATGGAAAAATTGTAATTGGAGAAGGTGATAGATGGCTAGAAATTTTAGGATGTGGAATGGTGCACCCAAATGTTTTAAAAAATGTAAAAATTGATACTAAAAATTATCAAGGATATGCTTTTGGAATTGGAATAGACAGATTGGCAATGCTTAAGTATGGAATAAATGACTTAAGAGCATTTTTTGATTGCGACTATAGATGGTTGAATCATTTTGGATTTGATCCTTTAGATGTTCCATCAAATTATAGGGGTCTTAGCAGATGAAAATAACTACTAGTTGGCTTAAAGATCATCTTGATACTAAACTTAATGAAAATCAAATTATAAAAAAACTAACTGATATTGGACTTGAAGTTGAGAGTGCAGAAAGTCAATCTAACGATCTAGATAGTTTTTTAGTAGCAAAAATATTAAAGGCAAAAAAACATCCGAACGCTGATAGGCTAAAAGTGTGTGATGTTGATATTGGAAGAAAAGAGCCCATTAAAGTTGTTTGTGGTGCACTAAATGCAAAAGAAGGATTAGTAACAATTTATGCCCCACCAGGTGCAGTTATTCCAAAAAATCAAGTGAAGCTGGTTGTCAGCAAAATTAGAGGTGTAACGTCATATGGAATGCTTTGTTCAGAGTCAGAGTTAAATCTATCTAATGAAAGTGATGGAATTATCGAACTTTCAAATACAAAATATAATACCAAAATCGGAAAAAATTATTTTCAAAAAAGCACTTTAAAAGTAATTGACATTTCAATTACACCAAATAGAGCAGATTGTTTAGGTGTTAGAGGTATTGCGAGAGATTTAGCCGCAGCAGGATCTGGTAATTTAAAAGAGATAAAAAAAGAAAAATTAATACAAAAAAACAAGCAAAAAATTAATATAAAAATTAAAAAAGAAAAAACACAAGGATGTCATATATTTGGAAGCTGTTTAATTACTGGTGTAAAAAATGCAGAAAGTCCTAAATGGTTAAAGGAAAAAATCATTTCATTAGGACAAAAACCTATTTCAGCAATAGTTGATATTACCAATTATGTAATGTTCGATTTAAATAGACCGTTACACGCTTATGATGCTGATAAAATTGACAAAGGTATCGTAGTTAGAAATTCAAACAAAGGAGAAACTTTTAAAGGGCTAGACAATAAAGATTATACACTTGAAAGTGAAATGTGTGTAATTTCAGATAATTCAGGAGTATTGGGTTTAGGAGGAATAATCGGTGGAACTAGATCTGGAACAGAATTAGAAACTAAAAATGTATTAATTGAAGCTGCTTATTTTAACCCAAGGTCAATTAGAAAAACTTCAAAAATTTTAAATATAGATACTGATGCAAAGTTTAGATTTGAGAGAGGCATTGATCCTTTATCAATAGAACAAGGTCTCCAAAGAGCAGCAGAATTAATTAAAAAATTTTGTGGTGGTGAAGTCAGTAGATTTGATATTCAAAAAACTGAAAATAAAAAAAAAAAATTATTAAAATTTGAAATATCATCATTTCAAAAAATAACAGGATTTAATATTGAACAAAAAGAAATGATCAAAATTTTAAATGATCTTGGATTTGAGACTAAAAAAGATAAAAAATCATTGACCTTAAAAATTCCATCTTGGAGACCCGATATTGAACAAGAAATAGATATTATTGAAGAGTTAGTAAGAATTCATGGGTATGAAAAGATTCAAATTATAGAACCAAAAAAAATTAGAAACAAACCAACATTAAATAACAAACAAAGATTGTTCCATTTTCTCCAGAGATCCATGGCTTCAAAAGGTTTTTTAGAGGTAATAACTTGGTCTTTTACCGACTCTAAAATTAATCAGTTATTTTTAGAAGACAGTAAAGAAGTTAATATTGTAAATCCGATAAGCTCTGACCTTAATGTCTTGAGAAATTCTATTTTTTCTAATTTAATTATTTATCTTAGTAAAAATTTAGATAGGGGATTTAAAGATATTTCTCTATTTGAGATTGGACCAGTATTTTTAGGATCACAACCTGGTCAGCAAGAAACGGTAGTTTGTGGACTTCGTGCAGGTAAAATTAATAGATTAAATTGGTTAGAAAAAGATAGGTTAGTTGATGTTTTTGATGTGAAGCAAGATGTAATACAGAGCTTAGTAGAAGCAGGATTTAATCAAAAAAAATTATATATAGATGATAAAACTCCTAGTTATTACCACCCCGGCAAATCAGGAAGAATATTTTTGAATAAAGATAAAGAAAAAATTGTTGGATTTTTTGGAGAAATTCATCCAAATATTTTAAAAAAAATAGACATAAAAACAGAGTCTTTAGCCGGTTTTGAAATATTTTTGGATAATATTAAGCAAACTAAAAAATCATTAAATGATCAAAAAACTCAATATAGATATTCTGATTATCAAAAATCAGAAAGAGATTTTGCATTTATTTTAAATAAAAATTTTCAAGTAAAGGAATTAATAGAAATAATTTATAATATAGATCAAGATTTAATTAAGACTGTAAAAGTATTTGATGTCTACGAAGGAGAGAGCATTCCTGCTGGACAAAAATCAATTGCATTAAATGTTACAATACAATCTACAGAAAAAACTTTAAAAGAAAAAGACCTAGATAGAATAAATCAACTTATAATTTCCACAGTTGAAACAAAAACTGGTGCTAAAATAAGATCATAAATATGACTACTATTGATCACATCAGAAACTTTGCAATCATTGCGCATATAGATCACGGTAAATCTACTATAGCAGATAGGATAATACATAAGTGTGGAGGCCTTACTGAAAGAGAGATGAAAGAACAAGTTTTAGACTCAATGGACATAGAAAGAGAAAGAGGAATAACAATTAAAGCACAAACTGTAAAACTTAATTATAAAGCAAAAAATGGTAAAGATTATATTTTAAACATTATAGATACTCCAGGACATGTAGATTTTAGTTATGAGGTTAGTAGATCTTTATATGCATGTGAAGGGTCTATTTTGATTGTTGATAGTACTCAAGGTGTAGAGGCACAAACATTAGCAAACGTTTATCAAGCACTAGATATTAATCATGAAATTGTGCCAGTACTAAATAAAATTGATTTACCAGCATGTGATCTGGAAAAAACAAAAAAACAAATAGAAGATGTAATAGGTATTGACACAAGTAATGCCATCCCTTGTTCAGGAAAAACAGGAGAAGGTATAGAAGATATTTTAGAACAAATTATTAAATTTTTGCCTGGACCAGAAGGCGAAAAAAATGAAATTTTAAAATGTTTATTAGTTGATAGTTGGTATGACACTTATTTAGGGGTTGTCATTTTAGTGAGAGTTATTAATGGAAAAATTTCTAAAAATATGAAGATTAAAATGATGTCTACTAATCAAGAATACATAATTGAAAAAGTTGGAGTTTTTACTCCTAAGGCCACAGATATTAAAGAGTTAAATGCTGGCGAAATTGGTTTTATTACAACAGGAATTAAAGTTTTATCTGAGACAAAAGTTGGTGATACAATCTGCGAAGCAAATAAGCCACTTTTAGAAGCATTACCAGGATTTAAGCCCAGTAAACCTGTGGTATTTTGTGGTTTATTTCCAGTTGATAGTTCTGAATATCAAAAATTAAAAGATGGTCTGGGTAAACTTCAATTAAATGATGCTAGCTTTTCATTTGAAGCAGAATCTTCTTCTGCACTTGGCTTAGGTTTTAGATGTGGATTTTTAGGATTATTGCATTTAGAAATTATAACAGAAAGATTAGAAAGAGAATTTGATATAAATTTACTCACAACTACACCTGGTGTTGTTTACAAAGTTCATTTAAATCAAGGAGAGGTAATTGAATTACAGAATCCCTCAAGTTTACCAGAACCATCACACATTAAATTTATTAAGGAGCCATGGATAAAGGCAACAATTATTACACCTGACCAATATCTCGGTGCAATAATAAAAGTATGCCAAGATAAAAGAGGAGTACAAACAAATCTAAGTTATTCTGGAAATAGAGCAGTTTTAAATTATGAAATTCCACTAAATGAAGTTGTTTTTGATTTTAATGATAGATTAAAATCTATGACAAGTGGCTATGCAAGCTTTGATTACGATATTATAGATCATAGAGAAGGTGATTTAGTTAAATTGGGGATACTAGTTAATGCAGAACCAGTAGATGCACTATCAATGATGGTTCATAAAGATTTTGCCCAAACAGTTGGAAGAGAAGTTTGCGAAAAATTAAAAGATTTGATTCCAAGACACAACTTTATGATTCCAGTACAAGCTGCAATTGGGGGAAAAATTATTGCAAGAGAAACTATTAAGGGATTTAAAAAAGATGTTCTAACTAAAATTCATGGAGGTGGAGCAAGAGATAGAAAAAGAAAATTATTAGATAAACAAAAAAAAGGGAAAGCAAGAGGCAAACAATTTGGTAAAGTGGAAATCCCACAAGAAGCATTTATAGGAGTTTTAAAGATTAAAAAGGAATAATTTGTGAAAAAGGTTAGTTGGGGAATTATTGGATTAGGAGCAGTTGCTTTAGGTTTTGCTAACGGTTTTAAATTCACAAATAATGCAAAGCTGTTAGGTGTTGCAAGCAAAGAGTCGAACAAAATTAAAAAATTTCAGAAGGAATTTAAAATAGATAAAAATTATTGCTTTAATAAGTATGAATACTTAATAGAAAATAATGATATCGATATTATTTATATAGCTTTACCAACATCATTGCATCATGAATGGGTATGTAAATGTTTAGAAAAGGGAAAAAAAGTATTAGTAGAAAAACCTGCAACAATGAATTCTGCAGAAATTGTTGATATTAAAAAAAAATATTTTTCTAATGAAGTTTTTCTTTCTGAAGCTTTAATGTACATGTATCACCCTCAAATAAAACAAACCATTGAGCTAATAAATAACGGAGAAATAGGAGAATTAATATCAATGGAATCAAGTTTTGGTAATGATATTTTAACTAAAAAAAATTTTTTTGGGTTTAAAAAAAGAAAAAAATTAAATCCAGAAAATCGAATTTATAATAAAAATATGGGTGGTGGTGCAATATTAGATTTGGGGTGTTATCCAGTTTCATTCAGCACACTAATAGCGTCAAAAAAATCAGCAATTAACTATGATAGAATTAAAGTTTTAAATAAAAAAAAAGAGATTGGAACAACAGGAGTTGATTTAGATTCTTATATGGAATTACAATTTGAAAATAATTTTACTTCAAAAGTTTCCGCATCTTTTACTAAAAACCTAGGAAAGAAGACAAAAATTACAGGTTCTAGAGGTGTACTTTGCATACAAGACACATGGTTAGCCAACCCTGCCATTATATCTATTCAGAATGAAAATAAAAAAGAACTAAAAATTAATTCAAATGAGAATATATATTCTTATGAAATAGAAATTTTAAGCCAGTGTATTTTAGAAAATAAATATAGGGCTGACTTTCCCGGAATAACAATTGACGATATGATTGGAAATATGAAAATTTTAGATAAATGGATAAATTAGTATGAAAAATAAAATTTTAGATTGCATAACTTTTTTTGATAATAATTTTATGTTTAATTTAAGATATAATATTCTTAAGGACCACGTTGATTGTTTTGTAATATGTGAATGTAAATATGATCATAAAGGAAATAAAAAAAAAATTAATTTTATCATGAGTAGGGAATATAAAAAAAATAAAATAAAGCACATCGTGATGGAAGAAAAATTTCCTAGAAATACTAATGCTTGGGATAATCAAGCAATTCAAAGGGAATATTTACTAAAAAGTTTACACGATACAGACTTAGAGGATTATATTTTATTTTCTGATCCAGACGAAATACCAAGGCCCGAGTTATTGATTAACTTTGAGTTGAAAAAAAAATATGGGATTTTTTTACAACAATGTTTTAATTATAAATTTAATTTATTTAATAAATACGAAAGTCCCTGGGAAGGTACAAGAGTCTGTAAAAAAAAGAATTTGAAGTCTATAGATTTTATGAGACAAAAAATTAAATCTAAAAATCTTAATTATAGTCCACTAAGAATTGATAAAGAAAAAAATATCCAATTATTTGATGAGGGAGGGTGGCATTTTAATAATTTATTAAGTGCATCTGAAATTTCATTAAAATTAAAAACTTTTGCGCATACAGAATTTTCTGGAAGTAAGTTTTCATCAATAAAAATTATTGAAAAAAAAATTGAAAAAAAAATAGATTTATTTAATAGAGGTCATCATTATCAGTTAGTTAAATTAGATAGCTCGTTTCCAAAATTTATAATTAATAATAAAAAAAAATACAAAAATTGGATAGCTTAAATTAATGAGCGCTGTATCAAAACTATATAAAAATAACATATTAAGATTGATATTTTTTTATTTTATAATTTTTTTATCTTTTGATTTTTTTTTAGGACAGCCAGTAATAGATTTTTTATATAAGAAAAATTTATTAACTGATTCAAGTTTGGCATTAATAAAAATTAATAATGAAGAAAAAAAGTATAGAATTAAACATGATTATTTTCATCATACACTTAAAGAAAATATAAAAGCTAAATCACAATGGGGACAATTTATTTATAAAACTTGTACTGATCAAAACGGATTTAGAATAATTTGCAATAAACCAAATCAATTAGATAGAGAAAATAATATTATTTTAATAGGTGATAGTTATACAGAAGGATTAGGCCTTAACTATGAAAAAACTTTTGCTGGAATGCTTTCTAATTCATCACTAAAAAATATTATTAATATGGCTGTCTCTTCTTATAGTCCCATAATATATAAAAAAAAAATTCAATTTTATTTGGATAAAGGTTTAGTAGTAGACCAAGTATTTGTTTTTATAGATACTAGCGACATCATTGATGAAACTACATATTATTCATGTGGTAATAATTCGGTTTGTTCAGGGAGTGAATTATTAAAAACAAGTGAAGCTAACAATATAGTAAAAGTAAAAAAAATATATTTTCCAATGTGGAAAAAAATTAAAAGATCAGTCCGTCTAATAAAAAGAAAATTTTTACCTAAAATTCATGTGTATGAAAAAAATTTTGAGAGAAGTTCTTGGCCATACCTTAAGAGTAACAGCAAAATTGAAGATGGAATCAAAAACTCCATAAAAAATATGGATGAATTGTTTCATTATCTTAAAAGAAAAAATATTCCGATTTCAATAGCGGTATATCCATATCCTGGGCAAATTTTATATGATGAAAAAAATTCAAAACACGTAAAAATATGGAAAAATTTTTGTAAAACTAGATGTAAAGATTTTATAGATTTATTTCCAATCTTCTTTAAAGAAATTAAGAATAATAAAAGAAAAGCGGTAGTCAAAAAATTTTATTTGAAAAATGATCTTCATTTTAATGAATTGGGAAATAAAAAAATATTTAATCATTTAAATAATTTAAAATTGTTTTAAAAAGGAATTTAAAATATATAATTTTTTAAATGAAAGAAAAACTAGAAATTTATTGTATAACTAACAAAAGGTTAAGGGTAGTTGAAAATACAAGTTATATATTAGCAGGAGTAGGTTTAGATGATTTTCCGGAGCAATATTTAAAATCCAATACAAGTGATAATATATTCTATAAAGAAAAGCACTATTCGGAGTTAACATTTCAATACTGGTATTGGAAGAATATTTTAAACAAAAATAAAAACGATTGGGTTGGTTTTTGTCAAAAAAGAAGATTTTGGATAAACAAAGACTCTGTCGGTGAAAAAATTAATACTGAAAATTTTAGAAAGCATATTTTAACTGAAGCCCCAAATGAATGGAGTGGTATAGAAGCTATTTTATGTAATCCAATAAATGTTAGTAATCTTAAAAAAATGAAAATACTGAAAAGAGGTTTTAGATCTATTTTAAAGGACCCAAGAATTTTATTTGACAAAAGAAAAAGAACTATAAATTTACATTTTGATATGTATCATGGACATGGAAACTTGGATAAAGCTATTCAAGTAATGAATTTAGAGGATAGAAAAGAATTTTCAGATTTTGTTAAAGAATCAACATCTTATAATCCCCATATCATGTTTATTGCCAAACCAAATATTCATCAAAAATGGTTTGGAACACTTTTTCCTTGGCTATCGAGATGTGAAGAAATTTTTGGTTTTGAGGAGCTAAATGGTTATGATACAGAAAGATTGTATGCATATTTAGCAGAAAGATATTTATCATTTTGGTTTAGAAAATATACCAATTATTTAAATTGGCCATGGGCTTTTTATGATTATAAAGGTTAAATATGAAAATAGTAAAAACAAAGATTAAAGGTTTATTAATTATAAAAACTAAAGTTTTTAAAGATAAGAGAGGCTTTCTAAAAGAAGTTTATCAAAATAGATTAATTAAAAAAAAAAATTTTATTTTTGATGTGATGTCCGTCTCAAAAAAAAATGTTCTAAGAGGATTACATATTCAAACAAAAAAATCACAAGCTAAAATAATTACAGTAACTAACGGAACGATATTTGACGTAGCGGTTGATTTAAGAAAAAATTCAAAAACATTTGGGAAATTTTACTCGTTAATTATATCTGAAAATTCTGATTTTTCTTTTTATATACCAGAGGGCTTTGCCCACGGTTTTTTATGCATGTCAAAAAAATGTACGATCAATTATAAATGTTCTGAATATAGAAATTCTATGAGTGAAATTACACTAGACTGGCAAGATAAAAAAATAGGAATAAAGTGGCCCACAAAAAAAACTATAATTTCTAAAAAAGATAAAAAAGGTTTAAGTTTAGAAGCTATTAAAAAATTGATGTGGAATGATTAAAAAAATTATTGTAACTGGTGGATCAGGTCGTTTTGGCTCCGTCTTAAAAAAAACCAAGACTAAAAACAAAATTTTTTTTCCTAATAAAAAACAACTAAATATTTTAAATTATAAAAATATTCAAAAATATTTAGAGAAAAATAAACCAAATATTTTAATACACTTGGCTGGATTATCTAGACCTATGAAAATTCATGATAAAAATATTACGAAGAGTATTGATCTTAATATTATAGGGACATCAAATATTACTAAAGCCTGCGTAAAAAAAAATATTAAGTTAATTTATTTTTCAACCAGTTATGTTTACCCTGGAAAAAAAGGAAATTATCTCGAAACAGACAGCTTATTACCAGGCAATAGTTATGCATGGTCAAAACTTGGTGGTGAAGCTGCTGTACATTTATATAAAAATTCTCTTATATTAAGATTAAGTATGGTGGAAAAACCATTTGTGCATAAAGTTGCTTTTGCAAATGTAAAAACTAGCTATATTTATCAGGAAGACGTTGCCAATATACTCTTTAAATTATTAAATAAAAAAGGAATTATAAATATCGGTGGCAAAACTCAATCTGTCTATGACTTTGTTAGAAAAGATAATAAAATAGTCCAAAAAGCTTATCAAAAAAAAAGTATGAACACAGGTGTGCCATTTGACTCTTCTATGAATACATCAAAATTAAAAAAAATTTTGAAAAAATAGTTTAAGCTTTATTTAGTATTTCTATAATTTTTTTAATCTTATATTTTTCAATTGAAGGATATGTTGGTAAAGAAAATATCTTTTTAGCCAAATTTTCTGTATTATCTAAATTTTTAAAAGTAGAATTTTTATATGCATTCATTTTATGAATTGGGTATGGATATTGAATTCCAAGATTAATATTGTTTTTTTTCATCTTTTTTAAAATTAATTTTCTATTTTTATGTGCAACAACATAAAGATGATAAACATGAAAATTATTTTTATTTTGTAACGGTTTAATAATATTTATATTTTTGATACCCTTGTTATACATCTGGGCTATTTCTCTTCTTTTTTTTATAAATTTTCTTAGATATCTAATTTTAATATTAAGAATAGCTGCTTGAATTTCTCCCAGTCTTGAGTTCGTTCCATTTTCTACTGCAAAATATTTATTATTCCACCACTTTTTAGGATTAATTTGCTCCATTCCATAAAATCTTAATCTTCTTAATTTTTGGTAAATTTTTTTGTCATTAGTTGTGACGAAACCTCCATCTCCGTAAGCACCCAGTATTTTTGTTGGATAAAAAGAGAAACATCCAGTGGCTCCCATAGTTCCTACTTTTTTTTTATTATATGTTGAACCTTGAGCTTGAGCACAATCTTCAACAACTTTTATTTTGTGTCGATTTGCAATTTCAAGTATTTTGTTCATTTCACAAGATTGTCCATATAAATGTACTGGAATTATAATTTTTGTTCTTTTTGAAATAGCTTTTTCTAATTTGTTTGGATCCATTAAATAATCATGCCCAGTATCGATAAATTTTACTGTAGCACCAGTGTTTCTAATGGCTGATATAGTGGGTATTGCAGTATTAGATACTGTTATAACTTCATCATTAGGGCCAATACCTAAAGCTTTTAAAGAAAGATAAATTGCATCAGTACCACTTGCAACAGCAACTCCGTATCGAGAATTATTAGTTTTTAAAAAAATTTTTTCAAATTTGATGAGTTCATTTCCAAAAAATAGATTTCCACTTTTTAAAACTCTATCTATAGATTTAAAAATATCTTTTTTAAGAAATTTATATTCATTTTGGTAATCCCAACTTTTAATCATATTTTATAATTCAACATGAGAGATCCATTTCCCAATTTTTTGTGAAAAATTTTTTTCTTTTTTTAAAATTTCATCTTTATGATTCCAAGCAAATAAATATGCAATATCTGGATTATCAGCCCTAAAGTGATCTATAGAAACAATTGGTACATGCATCCCAGGTGAGTATTTTCCAATCTTTTCTTTAGTGGTGTCACATATGTATTCTATAGTATTAAAGTCTATTCCACAGTAATTTAATATAGTTGTGCTTTTTGATGTAGCGGCATATCCAACAATTTTCTTACCATCCGAAATAAATTTTTTTAAAGTATTATTAAGCTTTAATTTTGATGTCTCACAATTTTTTTTAAAAACATTGCAAGATTCAATATTATCAAGATTATTAGATTTTTCACTATCTAATATTACTTGAACATTTTTGTTAATATTTCTGGTTTTTTTTCTAGAAATTATATATCTCATTGAGCCACCATGAGTTTCTTGTTTGATTACATCAATTAACTCCATATCATACATATTGAATATTTTTTTAACTGACGTCGCAGAAAACATAAAAATATGTTCATCATAAATTTGATCATATGATGTTTTTTCAAACATTGACCCAAGATAAGGTTCTTCAAAAATAAATACACCATCTTTAGATAACAGTTGATCTAATGTTTTAATTAACCCTACAAGATTTGGTATATGGCAAATTACGTTTGCTGCAAAAACAACATCTGTTTGGTGTTTAAAATTTTTTATTGAATCTAGGGATTCTAATCCAAAGAATTGATTTAAAGTATTAATACCATTTTGATTAGCAATTTTGGCTACATTAGATGAAGGTTCAAAACCAACATACTCTAAATTGCTATCTTTAAAATTATTTAAAAAGGTTCCGTCATTAGAACCTATCTCAATTATTTTAGAATTATTTCTTATAAATTTTTTTTTGATAAAATCTGCATAGTCTTGGAAATGGGATTTCATAGCCTGAGAGCTACCTGTGAAAAAAGGATATTTATCATTAAACATTTGTTCTGGAGTTGGATGGTCTTTTAATTGAAATAAACAATTTTTTTCTGAAAAACCAACTTCAAGATCAAAAAAAAATTCTTTTTCAAAATCTTCTTTTGTTAAAAATCCATTAGCAATAGGCATTTTTCCAAATGACATAAAGGGTTTCATTTCAGAATTAGTTATTTTACATTTCATTTTTTTGTATTCTTAAATAGATTTAAAGTATCTTTAATTTCTGTATCAAGATTAGAATTAAGTATTACTCCATGTTTGGATAATTTAGTTTTATCAACATGGTAAGAAAGTTGGTTCATAATCGGAGAATTAACATAACTTATTCTGATATTTTTTTTAAATTTTTTTATTTTTCTTAAGATTTGATTAACAGTAAAATTATTTGATACAACATTAAAAATATCATTTTCAAAGAAATCATTTTCTATACAAAATTTAAATAATTTAAAAGCATCATTTAGAGTTAAGTAGGGTCTATATTGATTAAGCGCAGTTTTATAGACTTTGATTTTTTCTTCAATAGCAGCATTTAAACAAAAACTGTTAACAGCTGTATGGAATCTAATTCCCTTAGAAACTCCTGCAATTGTCCCAAATCTAAAAGTATTAAATTTAATTAATTTAGTTTTTTTTTTTAGAATATTTTCTTCTAACATTTTTATTTTTGCATAAGGACTTTGTGGTTTTAAATATTTTTTTTCACACGTTTCATCAACCAAATCTGTTTGTTTGCCATAAACACTTGTAGAAGAAAGATGAACTAATTTTGCACCTGTTCTTTCACAAAATTTGACTACAGTATGTAAGCAATTTAAATTGTTGGAATACATCTCTTTTTCTTTACCAAAGCTTTTTTCAGCGTTAGTCATTGAGGCAAAATGAAAAACGATATTAATATTTTTAAACTGATCTAATGATTTATTGTTATTTAAATCTTTAAGATAAAATTCAACTTTATTTTTTTTGTTAATATTAAATAAAGAATTATATCGATTAGATTTTAGGTTATCTACCAGTATAGCATTCTTAACTTTTCTAATTTTATATAAATTTTCTATTAAATATGATCCTATGTGTCCACATGCACCAGTTATTAAAATTTTCATTTATTTCTAATTTTTTTAAAATCTTTATATTTTTCAATATAATCTTTAAATTCATATTTTCTATCACAAGCAACTAACACAATTGCATCTTTTGTCAAAAATTTTAACCTACACCAGGTTAAATTTGGAACTAAAATTGCCTTATCATTTTTGGAATTGAGTGTGATTATTTCTTCTTTATCATGTCTTTTCATTATTAAAGATATACTTCCTGAAACAGGTATAAATAATTGCTTACATTTCTTATGAGCATGATCACCTCTATAACAATTTTTTTTTCCAAAAATATAAAATATTCTTTTTACTTTTATTGGAAACTTATTATTAAAGTTTATTGGAACTAATTTTCCACTTCTTTTAGTATAAGATCTAAGTTTAAAAATTTTAATTTTTTCCATTTTTTAATATTTTTTATGATTAAAAAAATAAATTTTTAACTTTCTAAAAAAAAATAATTTAATTTCTTTAAATATACTTATCTTATATTTTTTTCCATTAGTTCCCATATATCCTTCAATGTCATGATATACTGGAGTCTTCGACAAACTCATACCACCAGATACAGCTTTTAGAGTGGCATTTGCTATTCTATTTTCAAAAATAGAGTTTATTGAGTCATTAGTTTTTTCTAATTCTGGAAGTACATAATCTAAAAAAAATTTTTTTGATCCACCATACATATTGCAGTGTGCATACTTTAAATTATCTGAAAGATTGATGTAGATATCTGTATTATTAGAAATTATATCTTTTAATATAGAGTTAAAATTTTTTATGCAATGTCGTCCAGCTATATCTATAAAATAATTTGTTTTTTTTGATATTTCTGATGAATTAAAAACTTCTTTTAAACATAAATACTGTCCATAGCCTTTACCTAGTTTTTTATCGAAAGAATTATTAGAATTAGTTGAAATTATGTCTATTTCTTTATGTTGATTTGATTTAGCAAGAGTTCTAAAAAAAGTTAAGTCATACCCTGAATTTTCTATAAATATTATTTTTTTTATATTTTTATTGTTAATCCAAAAATTAAATGATTTTTTATAATCATTAAATCTAGTTTCAACATCCTTTCTTACCAAGTTAGGCATATCACCTGGATTTATTGTGGATGTTAATATTATAGCAAAGTCAAAATTATTCATAAGATTAATGTTATACACTTAGTACATTATTTGATTTATCCCTAAAAGCTCTAATATTATACCTAGATGTTACATAAAATCTTGTAATGAGCACATTATTAATTAATATTTTATTATAGTATTATTTGACATCTATTATAGTTATTCATTATTCTGATTATTAAAAAAATTTAATGAATTATATTCCTACTCATGTTCAAATAGAGACTGTAAATAGATTTTGTGATGCTAGATGTCCAATGTGCACAATAAAGTTTGTTCCGGATTTTGCAAAAAATGCTCCTGATGAACTTTCAAATAATGGTCAAGCTCGTCCTGCAGAGATAATGAGCGTTGAAACATTCAAAGCTATTACACTTAAATTTAAACCTTATGTAGATAAAATTCGTTTCTTAAGTTTACATGGATGTGGAGAACCACTCTTAGATAAAACACTTCCTGAAAAAATAAAATTTGCAAAAGAAGAGGTTGGCTTTAATGAAGTTGGATTTACTTCCAACTGCAGTGTTTTAACAGAAAAGATGACCATAAGATTATTAGAAGCTGGCTTGAATTGTATTATCCCCTCAATTGATGGACTTACAAAAAAAGTTTTAGAAACAATTAGACCAAGAACAAATTTTGAAAAAACTTATAAAAATGTACAATTTTTTATTGAGCAAAGAAATAAACTTGACGCTAATTGTAAAGTTTTAATACGGATGGTTAGGCAACAACTTAATTATCATCAATGGAAAGATTATAATATTTTTTGGCATAAATTATTAGATACTAAAAAAGGTGATGATGTTTTGGGTGTAGATGTTCACAATACTGGAGGAAAAGTACCAGGCTTTGATAAAATGAAAGTCAATAATTTTCATTCCATGGAAGAAGAGCATGAGGCTCATATCACAAAAGAAATAAAAAATGGGAATTTTAACAAAGTTGTCACTCCTAAAAATGGTGATGACAAAGTTTATGTGAAGGCCCATGAAGTTGAAGATGTAGGGGGGTGCCCAGATTTATTTAGCCGTTTTAGTATTTTTGCTTCTGGTGATGTTGCTCTTTGTAGCGCTGACCAAGCAGAGTATTTTAAACTTGGTAATGCAATCCATGAAGACCCCGTAAAAATATTTAATAATGATGGTTTTAAAAAATATAGAGATAAATGGCTATCCAATGATTATAAAAATTTAGATTATTGCAAGGGCTGTAAAATTTATTTATCTAGATTTCACAAAACCTATGTGTCTTAAGAGTTATTTAGGAAACTAGTTTTTGAAAAAAAAATTAATTCTTCATATTACGCCACATTTATCAGGTGGTTTGGAACGTGTATTATTATCGGTATTAAAATATGCAAATCAAAAAAAATCAAAGTTTTTACATGAGATTATAATTACAGATAAAAACCACATAAAAAATTATACAAAAAAAAAATTCTTAAAATATAAAAAATATCTTCATACTGGAAAAAAAAATAATTTTATAATAAAAAAAATAAGCGAGGCTGACATTATTCAGGTTGAGTATTGGAATCATCCTAAAGTTTATGAATTTTTAGCTAATTTTAGAATCCCTTCATGTCGTTTAGTGCTGTGTTCTCACATAAATGGTTTTTCAAGACCGCAAATAATAACAAAAAACGCAGTTGATTTTTCAGATATTTTTCTTAGCGCTACAAAAGCTACTAGAAAACATCCTTTATTTATTTCAAAAAGAAATATTGATCGAAGAAGGAAATTAAAATTTGTAAATTATCCTGTTGATTTTAAGCGCTTTGGAAAAATTTTACCAAAATCTCACAATGGATTTAATGTCAGTTATATCGGATCCTTAAATTATTCAAAATTACATAAAAATTTTTTAAAAATGTCAAATGCTATAAATTTACCAAAAGCAAATATTATTATATGTGGTGATGGTTCAGACAGATCAAAGATAGAAAAAGAATCAAAAAAATATACTAAAACAAAATTTCAATTTAGAGGATTTGTAGAAAATTTAAAAAATATTTTAAAAATAACAGATGTATTAGGATACCCACTTAATAAAAACCATTATGGTAGTGGTGAACAAGCCGTTATAGAAGCAATGTACTCAAAAATTCCTGTTGTTGCATTTGCAAACCATGCTGAAAAAGAAATTATTCAAAATAAAAAAACAGGTATATTGGTAAAAAACAAAAATGAATATGTTAAGGCGATTAAATACTTATATCAAAATCCACAAAAAAGAAAAAAAATTGGTTTAAATGCACATAAACATATATTGCTAAATCTTTCTCCATCAGTTTCTTTTGGAAATTTAGATAAAGTATATAAAAAATTAATGAGATCAAAAAAAAAGTTAAGAAGCTTTAGAACTAGAATATTAAAGAAAAATGATAATAATAAAAATTTTGGATCTGAATTATTCATAGAATCTTTAGGAACTAAAGGAAAAGAGTTTTTAAAAAGTTATCAAAATTTAGGAAAAAAAATTAATAAAAAAAATAATGAAGTTATAAAAAATGCAGAAATTGAATTAAAAGTTCAAACTAAAGGCAGTTTATTTCAATATTTATATTTTTATCCCAAAGATCCTTATTTAAATTTTTGGGCTGGATTAATGTCTTTAAATAAAAAAAATATTTTTAAAAGAAACTATAAATCTTCATATGTTTATTTTAAAAAAGCTTCAAAATTAGATGCAAAAAATAAAGAATTTCTATATTACTTAAAAAACATTAGAACTTTATAATAAAATTAAATTAAGAATGTAAGTGATGATATTTTTATTTTTATTTAAACCAAAGGTCAGAATTGCTATAAATGTGATCATCAAAAAATTATAAAAAAATAGAGCTATTAACAAATTATAAAATGTTATATTATTTTTTTATTATCAATTTCAATTTATAAATTAACAATGAAAAATAAAATATTATCAAAAAAAAATTTTTTAGAATTAAATAATAAAATAAGTAAAAATTTATTTACAAAAAAAGATTATCTAAGTTTATATAAGGTTTTTTTAAAAAAAACTTTAACTAAAAGAATTGCTCATCAAACGCTTTGGTTTGGTGAACCAATACTACAATTGCCACAAGATTTAATGATTTTTCAGGAATTGATTTTTAAATCAAAGCCAGATTATATTATAGAAGTAGGTATAGCTTGGAGTGGATCTTTAATATATTATTCATCAATTCTTAACATCTTGGGTGGAAAAAAAGTAATAGGTATAGATAATTTTGTTCCAAAAGAAATTGAAAAGAGAATTCAAAAATTTAGCAAACTTAAAAACAGAATAAAAATTATTAAGGGTATTTCTACTGATCCTAAGGTTTTAATAAAATTAAAATCTATAATAAAAAATTCAAAAAAAATGATTGTACATCTTGACTCTGATCATTCAGAGCAGAATGTTTTAAAAGAGTTAAATATATATTCTAAGCTTTTAAAAAAGGGATCATTTCTTATTTGTGGCGATACACACATTGAGCTCTTTAAAAATGACTTGCACGGAAAAAACAAAAAATACTCTAAGGGTGATAATCCCATGACAGCATTAAAAATTTTTCTAAAATCTAGTGAAGGAAAAAAATTTAAACAAGACACATCATTTCAAGATCGATATTTACTAACATTAAATCCTTTTGGTATATTAAAAAAAATAAGGAATTAATTTTAAAGTTTATAAGAAAAAAAAATTATTATAATTGTTTCTAAAAGTTAGTTTGGTTCAATTTTATTAAATAAAAGCATAAATTGTTAAATGTAAACAATTTTGGAGAGGTGGCCGAGTGGCTTAAGGCGCACGCTTGGAAAGTGTGTGTACTGTCAAAGGTACCGTGGGTTCGAATCCCACCTTCTCCGCCATTTGTCCCAGTTATAAATCTTTTGGACAAATATACATAAATCCTTTAATTAGTAAGTCAAAAATTATTGAATTTAAAATTACAGATAAAGTATGTTAAATAACGTGAATAATAAAAATCAGGCAATTGTTTGAATATGAATATTTTTAAGAAAATTTATCAATTATATTATAAACCTAAAATTTTTTTTCCAAAAAAAACTTACTCAATGTTTGGAGAGGATTTAATTATAAATAATTTTTTTAAAAAAAAAACTAATGGAATTTATATTGATATTGGTTGCTATCATCCTTATGATGGAAGCAATACACACCTATTATTTAAAAAAGGTTGGAATGGAATTAATATTGATCTATCCGAACTATCAATTGAATTATTTAATGTTACTAGAAAAAATGATCTTAATTTAAGATTAGGTGTTGGTGCAAAAAATGGAAAAATAAAATTTTTTTATAGAAAAAAAATTAATATGCTAAATACAACAGATGAGAAGCATGCAAAACAATATTTTTTAAATGGTTATCAGACCTCTATTCTTAAACAAAAAACATTAAATAGAATTCTAGAGCAGTCAAAGTACAAAAATAGTAAGATAGATTTTTTAAATATTGATGCAGAAAATACTGAATATCAAATCTTAAAAAAATTTAATTTTAAAAAATATGATCCAAAACTTATTTGTATTGAAATTCATGGACAAAATGTGAATTTGCCGGTTTACAAGCTTCTTACTAAACAAAAGTATAAAAAAATTTGGCAAAAAGACTATTCATATATTTTCAAAAAATTTTAAGTATTTAAAATTTGCTCAGGTAATTCTAATAAAATAAATACTTTTGTTAATATCTTTTGTATTATTAAAATAATTAAATGATATATTATTAGAGAATCACATAGGAGAAAAAATGGAAATTATAATAGTATTAGGAGCAGCATGGTGGACATGGAACCACTTCATGAACTAAATATTAAAATATTTTAGTATTTAATTATTAGTACATACGTTTTCAAAGCGTGTGTACTACTAAAAATAATTGGAGATCAAATTTAATCATCACACCTTAAATAAGCTATATTTTTAATGGCTTATTTATGAAACTGACTTAAGTTACATTAATAAAATATGATCATTTAATCATAAAAATGATATAATAAATCTTTCCAAAAAATAAAAATGAAAAATAATTCTACATATCAGGCAGACTCAATCAAGGTTTTAAAAGGCCTCGAGGCAGTACGGAAAAGACCAGGAATGTACATTGGTGATACGGATGATGGTACAGGGCTTCACCATATGGTTTATGAAGTGGTTGATAACTCTATAGATGAAGCATTAGCTGGGCACTGTAAGAATATAGATATTAAAATTAATTCTGATGGAACGATTACTGTAAGGGATGATGGTAGAGGAATACCTGTTGATATGCATAAAGGTGAAAAAAAATCAGCAGCAGAAGTTATCATGACTCAATTGCATGCAGGTGGAAAATTTGATCATGATTCCTACAAGGTATCAGGTGGATTACATGGTGTTGGAGTCTCAGTAGTAAACGCTTTATCAGAAAAATTGAAATTAGAAATTGATAGAGATGGAAAAAAATATTTTATGGAATTTAAAAATGGAGACGCAAAAGCTCCACTTAAAGTTATAGGAAAATCAAAAGAGAATGGAACTCAAATAACATTTTTACCATCAAAAGAAATTTTTTCTTCTATTCAATTTAGTGCAAATATAATTATAAAAAGAATGCGTGAGCTAGCTTTCTTGAATAAAGGAATAAAAATTACAATTAATGATTTAAACCAAAAAAAATTAAAGATAATTGAATTTAAGTTTGATGGTGGAATATTAGAATTTGTAGAATTTTTAGATGAAAAAAGAGAGAAATTAAAAAATAAAACTGGAAATGATTTATTTAAAAAACCACTTTATATTGAAGGTAAAAAAGATAACATCGAAATAGAATGTTCTTTAAAATGGAACGCAAGCTATAGTGAAGATATATACCCTTACACAAATAACATTTATCAAAAAGATGGTGGTACACACCTCTTGGGTTTTAGAAGCGCATTAACAAGAGTTATTAATAAATATGCAAACGAACATAATTTATTAAAAAAGAATAAATTAACAATTTCGGGTGATGATATTAAAGAAGGTCTTACTTGCGTTTTATCAGCAAAAATACCTGATCCGAAATTTTCATCACAAACAAAAGATAAATTAGTTTCATCAGAGGTAAGAATGATTGTTGAAACTATAATAAATGAAAAACTATCTATATGGTTTGATCAAAACCCAACAGTAGCTAAAATGATTTTAGCCAAAGTAATGCAAGCAGCACTTGCGAGAGATGTTGCTAGAAAAGCAAGAGAAAATGTAAGAAGAAAAGGTGCATTAGAGTTAAGCGGTTTACCTGGTAAATTAGCTGACTGTCAAATTGGAAAACAAGAGGGAACTGAATTATTTATAGTTGAGGGAGATTCTGCGGGTGGCTCTGCCAAACAAGGAAGAAACAGATCAAATCAAGCGGTATTGCCATTGAGAGGAAAAATTTTAAACACTTATGTAGAAGAAATTATACCTAAAAAAAATAGTAATAAAAATGGAAGCGAACATAGAACAAAAATACTATCTAAAATGATCTCTTCTAATGAAATAGTAACTTTAATTAATGCGCTTGGCTTAGACCCAAAAGTTGAAGATCTAGATTTAAAAGATTTAAGATATGGAAAAATTATTATTATGACAGATGCTGATGTTGATGGTTCTCATATAAGAGCTCTATTGTTAACTTTTTTTAATAATAAGCCTTTTAATAAATTGATTGAAAATGGACACGTCTATCTTGCTCAACCACCACTGTTTAAAGTCAACAAAGGTTCAAAAGGATTTTATATGAAAGATGAAAAAGCACTTGAAGAATACATTTTGAGTAACAACAAAGAGTTAAAAAAATTCAAAAAAGGTAGTAAAGAGTTTAAAAAAGCTCTAGATGAAGAGAAATCAAAAATGAGCATACAAAGATTTAAGGGTTTGGGTGAAATGAATCCAGAAGAATTATGGAACACTACTTTAGATCCCGAAACAAGAAATTTACTTCAAGTCAAATATTCAAAAGATCTAAAAAAAGATCAAGAATTAATACACACATTAATGGGAAATGATGTAGCATTAAGAAAAGACTTTATAGTTTCTAATGCAATTAATGTTCTTAATTTAGACATTTAAAAATGAAGTTTTTCGAAACTTCAAAATATTATTCATTAAAAAAATCAACATATATAAATTTAAGATGGATAGGTATTATTGGCCAGCTAATTACTATAAATACTGTTTATTTCATAATTAATTTTGATTTTAATTTTATATTAGCAAATTTAATAATTCTCTTTGGAATATTAAGTAATTTATATTTGATTTATGTTAATAAAAAAACTCAACTAGCTAATAGTTCAGCATTTGTTTTTTTATTAATAGATATATTACAATTAAGTTATTTACTTTATCTAACTGGAGGGGTTCTTAATCCTTTTGCAATTTTTTTAATTATACCAAGTATTTTTTCATCATCAAATTTAGGTTTTAGAACCAATTTATTGCTTGCCGTCATAACCGTTGTATTAATTATTTTTCTAACATTTTTTCATCATCATTTACCAGCTCCATTGAATGAAACCTTTAATGTTAGTTTGTATTATTATTATTCAATTCCTATAGCTTTAATCATAGCTTTAATTTTTTTAAATTATTTTGCTATAACTTTTGGAATAGAGTCCAGGTTAAGAAAAGAAGCTTTAAATAAAATGGAAGAGATTATGGCTACAGAACATGAATTATTGTCACTAGGAGGACAGGCCGCCGCCGCCGCGCACTCTCTAGGAACACCCTTTTCAACAATTAAGATAATCTCACAAGATTTATTAGAACAATTTAAGAATAATAAAGAGGTTATAAAGGATATTGAGTTATTAGTTGATCAAATTGAAAGATGTAATCAAATATTAAAAAAACTAACACTAAACCCCATAATTGAGGATGATTTTATAGATAGAGACCTAACTATATCTCAATATATAAATGAAATAGTTAAATCCTTTGAAGAAATAAGCAATAAAGAATTTATTGTTAATTATGATCAATATTTAAATCCAATAAACATTACCAAATCAATTGATATAGTTTATGGATTAAGAAACTTTATTGGAAATGCAAATAAATTTTCAAATAAAAAGATATTTATAAATGTAAAGAGTAATAGTGATTTTACTGAAATAATTATTCAAGATGATGGAAAGGGATACCCAAAAGATGTATTAAGTAAAATTGGAGAACCATATGTTAGATCATTTAGATCTTCTGAAAAATCCAAATCTGGTTTAGGACTAGGAATATTTATTGGAAAAACTTTATTAGAAAAAAATTATGCAAACATACAGTGCCAAAATTCAAAAACCAGAAGTGGAGCAGAAGTTAGTATTAAATGGAAAAATAAAGACCTATTAACTCTTTAATGTAATTTTTTATTAATTTGAAATAATTTGCTTAGTTGTGAAATCATTACATCTCCAAGCTCTTGAATATCAGTTATTTTAATAGCTTTATTGTAGTATCTAGAAACGTCATGACCAATTCCAATAGCTAAAATTTCTATATCACTTTTAGATTCTATAAATTTAACTATTTTCTTTAAATGTTTTTCTAAAAAATCACCCGAATTAACAGATAGTGTGGAATCATCCACTGGAGCTCCATCTGATATAACCATTAAAATTTTTCTTTCTTCTTTTCTTTTTTTAATTCTATTAAATGCCCAAGATATGGCTTCTCCATCAATATTTTCTTTTAGTATTCCTTCTTTAAGCATTAAGCCAAGATTATTTTTTGCTTGTCTCCAATGTGTGTCAGCTCCTTTGTATATAATATGTCTTAAATCATTAAGTCTTCCTGGATTTTTGGGTTTATCACTTTTATTCCATTCTTCTCTACTTTTACCTCCCTTCCAATTCTTTGTTGTAAAACCTAAAATTTCAACTTTTACAGAACATCTTTCAAGAGTTCTTGACAATATATCCGCGCATATTGCGGCAATTGTAATTGGACGTCCGCGCATAGATCCGGAATTATCAATTAGCAAGGTTACAATTGTATCTTTAAAATCCAAATCCTTTTCTTTTTTAAAAGATAAAGAGTTATAAGGGTCCATAATAATTCTAGTTAATTTAGAGCTATCTAACAAACCCTCTTCTAAATCAAACTGCCAAGTTCTATTTTGTTTTGCTAAAAGTTGCCTTTGCAGTTTGTTTGCAAGTTTTGTTATTAGATCTTGAAAACCAATTAATTGTTGATCTAAGTTTTTTCTTAATTTAAGAATTTCTTTAGGACTTTCTAAAGTTTCTGCCTTGGTAACTTCATCAAATTGATTTGTAAAAATTTTATACCCGTGTTCAAGATTATTTAAGTTAGTTTTTTGTAAAACATTTTCCGAGCTTTCTTTAGAAGAGTCCGAGTCTACTAACTGTTCATCTACCTGGTATTCATCAATGTCATAACCAGCATTTAGATCTGTTTGAGTTTCGTCTTGTTTATTTTTTTCTTCTTCCCCATTAGAATGATTTTTATCATCATTATCAGGTTTATTAGATTGTTCATCTTTATCTTGTTCTTCATCATTTTCTGAATTAAAAATTTCCATTGCGCTAAGGATCTCAGAGAACTTTGAACTATAATTATTTTGATTTTCTAAGTTTTTATTTAAAAAATTAATATGTTGATTTATTGATGAATCAAAATCTTTTTCCCAAAAATTAAGCATTTTTGCTGTTAAAAAATTAAGCTTTATATTAAAAAATTTCTTTAACATATACAACTCAAATGCCTCGGTGACTGAGACATCTTCTTTTTTTATTAGTTGATCTTTGCGTTTAAGATTTATTTTTTGATAATAATCTTCATTTAAATTTTTTTTTATACCCTTCAGCATTTTACTACCCAAAAGCTCATATCTAATTTTTTCAGCAATATTGTAGAGTGATTTGCACCTCATATTGTTAGGTAAATTTTTATTGAATATTTCTATGTTTGAAAATTTTTTTTTTAAAGCTGAAGAGTCTGTTTGTGCTCTTAATCTAATAAAATCACTTCTATTGGATAAATTATCTATTTCAAAAAAATTTGTGTTTTTTGAACTTAAATTTTTATCAATATTTTTTGTAGCAATTTTGTAGTCATCAGAAATTACTCTTGCAGTAGAGAGTAATGCTTGTTTAAATTTTTCTTTAAAATTATCTTCTTTTTGACTCATTTAAATCTGAATATTTATCAAAGATTCTGGCAATTCATCTCCGAAACATCTTTGATAATATTCAGCTATAGTATTTTTTTCAATATCATCACATTTGTTTAGGAATGTCACCCTGAATGCATATCCAACATCTTTAAAAATTTCAGCATTTTCTATCCAATGCAATACAGTTCGTGGGCTCATGACCGTAGATATATCGCCCGCTATAAATCCTTTCCTTGTTAGAGAGGCTACTTTAATCATATTTGTAGCTTTTTCTTTGCCTTTAGCGTTGTTCATATTTTTATTTTTTGCTAAAATAATCTCTAATTCTTTGTTGAGGCTTAAGTAGTTTAATGAAGTTACAATATTCCATCTATCCATCTGTCCTTGGTTAATCTGTTGAGTGCCGTGATACAACCCTGTTGTATCTCCTAAACCAACCGTATTAGATGTTGCAAATAATCTAAAAAATTTATTTTGTTTTATCACTTTGTTTTTATCTAGAAGAGTAAAATTTCCTTCCGCTTCTAACACTCTTTGAATAACGAACATCACATCTGGTCTTCCTGCGTCGTATTCATCAAACACTAATGCTATAGGATTTTGAATAGCCCAAGGCAGAATACCCTCTTTGAATTCTGTAACTTGTTTTCCATCTTTTACAACGATTGCATCTTTTCCAATAAGATCAATTCTACTTACGTGACTATCTAAATTAACTCTAATACACGGCCAATTTAATCTTGCTGCTATTTGTTCAATATGGGTAGATTTACCAGTTCCGTGATAACCCTGCACTAAGACTCTTTTGTTAAAAGCAAATCCAGATATTATTGCAAGAGTTGTATCTCTATCAAATGTATAATTTTTATCTATTTCAGGGACATACTCACTTCGTTCTGAAAATGCATCGACTTTCATATCAGATTCAATTCCAAAAGTTTGCTTTAATGATATTTTAATATCAGGCTGTATATTTAAATTAAGCGTCAATTTTTTCCTTATATGTATTTTTTAGCTGCGTATAAGCCAAAGTAATTAGTTTAAGTTTTTCTTCATATTTTTTATTTCCTAAATTCATATCAGGGTGAAATTTTTTGACAAGAGTTTTGAATTTATCTTGTATTTTTTCCCATTTTAATCCCACTGAAACACCAAGAATACCAAAAGCTTTAATATCATTATGATCAAATTTAAATTGACTCATATGATTATATTCACTTTTTAGTTTTGCTTTATCAAATTCATCTTTTAACGCATTATTCCAAAGTACTTTAAAAAAATTATCAGAAGAGCTAAAGCTTTGAGTGGGTTTGTGCCAAGTCATGTCAGATTTAAGAAAATTAAAAACTTGTTCATCATTCATGCCAGAAAAGTAGTTCCAGTTTTTATTAAATTCTTTTACATGAGCTAAACAGAGTAATCTATAATTTTTACTGTTATCTTTTTCAACTGGTGCTTTAAATTCGCCCATTTCAAAACAATTATTCCAGTCGCAAATATTTTTCATGTTATATATTATAAAATAATATTTATGAATATAAATCAATTAATTGCAATCGTTAAAAGTAAACTTGAAGAAAAAATTATAATTGATGATATTAAGATAGAAGATAAAAGTTTTTTACATAAAAAGCATAAAAATCACCAAGAGGGCAGATTCCATTTAAAATTAACAATTAAATCAAAAGAACTTGATAAATTGAATAAAATAGAATCGACTAAAAAAATTTATAGTATTTTAGATATTGAGTTAAAACAGCACATACACTCTATTCAAATATTACTTAATTAATTCTTTCTCTAAAAAGATATTAATTTGTTTTTCATAAAAGTCCAATTTGTATATTGGAAAGCCAATTTTTTTTAATAATACTAAGTTTATTTTGTTTGTATTATTTTTTTTATCTTTTTTCATAAATGATAAAATTTTATTAAGATTAATTTTTGAAAATTCTTTATTAATATCTCTTGGAAGGTCTAATTCATTTAGGTGATTTTCAATTAATTTAAATTCATTAATATTTAAAATTTTATGTAATAAACTAAATTTTGCCGCTGTTTTAATTCCCAATATAACAGCCTCACCATGATTTAGTTTTTTTGAATACCCAAGAGTTGCTTCAAAAGCATGAGCAAATGTATGTCCAAAGTTTAAAATTTTTCTTAAACTCATTTCTTTCTCATCAGATTCAACAATTCTTTTCTTAATAGAGCAGCTTTTATGAATTGCCATTTCTATTAAGGGACTTTTTAAATTTAAGATTTTAGATCCGTTTTTATTTAAAAATGTAAAAAATTTTTTATCTGCAATTAAAGCATGCTTTAAAATTTCTCCATACCCACATATAATTTCTCTTTTAGGTAACGTTTTTAAAAAATTAATGTCAGAAATAACTAAACTAGGTTGGTAAAATGCACCTATTAAATTTTTACCATACTTTGTGTTTATTCCAGTTTTTCCACCAATTGAAGAATCGACCTGAGCCAGCAGAGTAGTTGGAATATTAACAAATTTTAATCCTCTTTTAAAAATACTTGCTGCAAATCCTGATATGTCTCCAGTAATACCTCCTCCAATAGAAATTAAACAATCATTTCTATTAAAGTTTTTACTTAAAAGGATAGATAAAATTTTATCAATGCTTTTTTGATTTTTATTTTTTTCACTTGGTATAAAATAATGAGTAGTTATTTTTTTTTGTGGCAATGAAATTAAAGCTTTCTTAATGAGTTTCTTAGGAACGTTTCTGTCTGCAATAATTAAACATTGATTAAAGTCTATAAAACTTTCTTTAAAAAATTTTTGAAGTTTGTTTAAAATATTGTTTCCAATAATAACTGAATATTTTTGATTATTTGTTTTTACTTGTAATTTAATTAAGCTCATAAATTTTAGTAACTTTTTTTACTATTTCAGTTTTTGTTAGTTTATTGCAGTTTATCTTAAATTCTGCTTTTGAATATATTTTTGAACGTTTTTTTATCAACTTCATAATTTCTTGATTGGTGGAGTTTTGTGCTAGGGGTCTTTTTTTACTGCTTTTAATTCTTGATAATAAAATTTCAGAATTCCAATTAAGCCAAAAGGAAAAATGATTGGTTAAAACTTGATTTCTTATTTTTTCATTTATAAATCCACCGCCACCAAGCGAAACTACAATATTAGTATTTCTTAAAATTTTTAAAGTAATTTTTTCTTCTAAATTTCTAAAATAAACTTCACCCTTTTTGGCAAATATATTAGAAATTTTCATTCCAACTTCATTTTCAATTACATTATCTATATCAACAAATTTAAGGTTTAGTTTTTTTGAAACCAAAAAACCAATGGAAGATTTTCCAGAACCCATCATGCCTAAAAAAATAAGGCTTTTTTTTGAATGCATAAAATTTCTTTATTGAAAAAACACAAATATGTCTTAATTTGAAATTAATAGAGGATATATGCAATTTACAAGAAATACAAGTGTTCGAAATTCTAGAAGTTATTTAAAACTTTTAATTAAAGTAACATTAATTTTCGTAGTAGTATTTGCTGTCATTACTTTACTAAATCAAATTGATCTGCCATCACCAAATAAGAATATAGAAAAAGCGATTCCAAATGAAAATCTTAAAATTGTTAAATAAAAAGTATTTAATAATTATTCTAATTTTTTTCTTTTATGGATCCAGTGCATACTCAGAAGAACCTGTTGATATTTGGAATCTAGAAGATAAAAAAACATTACAAGAAAATTCAAAAGTTAAAAATTCGGAAGAGGAAAATCTTTCTCAAAATTCAATTTATGAAATGCAGTCACAAAAAAAAAATCAATTAAGTGTAGAAGAAGATCAAACTTTGCTATCAAAAGAAATTGAATTAATAGGTTTGTATGATCCAGCAAAAAATGGACTTAATATTAATATGTGGGCAAATTCAAATGGTGATCAAATTTTAAGCCTTGTTAAAGATATTAACAAAATAAATCTTTCAAATGATGCATCAGAAATTTTAAACATTTTACTTTTAACTAATTCTTATTACCCAAATAATAATATTACCAAAGAACAATTTCTTGAAATAAAATCTGATTGGTTGATAAAAAACTCAAATCTACAACTAATAAAAGACTATTTACTAAATAATCAAATTGTAAATGAGAGTCCAAAATTAACAAAATATCTTTTGAATGAATATTTATCAAGATCAGAAATAGAAAAATCATGTGACATATTTACAAAAATTAAAGAAGTTATTGAAGATGACTACTTAGCTAAATTTAATATTTATTGTTTAGTCAACGATAACAAAAGAGATGAAGCACAATTGCTTTTAGATTTAAAAAAAGAATTAGGTTTTAAAGATGAATTTTTTGAAAAGAAAATTAATTATTTAATGGGATATGATAACAAAGTAGATTCAACAATATCTGAAAATACAATTTTAGATTTTCATATTTCCCACAGAACAAATCCTGAGTTTGAGTTTGAGCCAAAAGCCTCAACATCTAAGGAAATTTGGAAATATTTAGCAACATCGAACTTATTAGGTAATATCCAGGATATTGAACTCACAGATTTTGATAAAATAGCAACTATAGAAAGAGCCACACATGAAAAAAATTATACTGAAACAGAGCTATACGACCTTTATAAAAGATTTAAATTTAATATTAATCAACTCTTAAATATTAAAGAATCTTCAAAATTATTATCAAATATTGAAGCACGAGCTTTAATATATCAGGGGATTTTAATCACAGAAGAAACTAACAAAAAATTAGAATTTATGAATGCTTTGAAGAATTCTTTTATTAACGAAGGTATTAAAAATGCATTTGATGAACAATTAAGAATTTTTTTAAAAGGAATTGACATAAATGAAATTTCTTCAAATTATTCAGCATTTTATGAAAAATATATTACTACCGAGGACAAGATTGCTTTAACTAATATTAAAATAAATAATAAAATACTTCATCAATCAAAACTAATAAATTATTTTAAGGGAGATATTTTACCTAAAAATATTAATAAAGATTTAAATGATTTGTTGAAAAAAATAAAAAAAAATAAAAAATACTTTTTTTCAATAAAAGATGTTATTTTAGTTGAATCGCTTAAATCAGATGGTGTTAAAGTTTCACAAAAATATAACGATCTTTATGAGATTAATCAGTCTGAAATGCCTGCAGATATCCAAATCCTGATAAATAACAGAGATATGGGAGGTGCAATGTTGAGGATAGTTCAGGTTATTGGACAAGATGAACTTAAAGATATCGATCCTAATACAATGTTTTTTATCATTAATACATTAAATCAGCTAAATATTGATCCACTTAGAAATAAAATTTTACTTAAAGTTCTTCCTTTAAAAGTCTAAAAATTATAATAAAATAATCAGTAATTATGTCAGTTAAAATAATTTTAACAGAGCCAAATAAAATATTGAGGCAAATTTCAAACCCGATTGAAGGATTCGGAATTGAAGATCAAAGGCTAATGGATGATATGCTTGATACCATGTATGCAGCAAATGGTATCGGCTTAGCCGCAATCCAAATTGGGATTCCCAAAAGAATTATTGTTATGGATATTAGTAAAGATAAAAATAAAAAAGAACCAATGTATTTTGTAAACCCTGTGGTAAAAAACAAAAACTCTGAAAAAGCCATATATGAAGAGGGATGTTTGTCGGTGCCTGATCAATTTGCAGAAATAGAAAGACCAAATACATGTGAAGTTGAATATTTAAACTATGAGGGAAAAAAAAAATTAATAAAAGCAGATGGTTTATTAGCGACTTGCATTCAACATGAAATGGATCATTTAGAAGGAATATTATTTATAGATTATTTGTCAAAATTAAAAAAATCAATGATAATTAAAAAACTTTCTAAAACCAAAGCTAATAGAATAATTGTTTAATAAATGTTAAAAAAAATTATCTTCATGGGTACACCCCTTTTTTCTGTACCAATATTAAAATCATTGTATCAAAATGGATATTCAATATCTGCTGTGTATACACAACCACCACAAAAATCTCAAAGAGGTCAAAATATTAATAAATCTCCAATTCAAGGAATCTCTGAAACTTTAAGTATAGAGTGTAGAGCGCCATCTTCATTAAAAGGTAATAAAGAAGAATATGATTACTTAAAAAAATTAGATGCTGATATAGCTATCGTAGCAGCTTACGGTCAAATTATACCAAAAGAATTTTTAAGTTTAGTTAAAAAGGGATTTATCAATATTCATGCATCACTTCTTCCAAAATGGAGAGGAGCCGCACCAATCCAAAGATCAATTATGAATTTAGATAAAGAAACTGGTTTTAGTGTTATGAAAATAGGAGAGAAACTAGATACAGGACCTGTTTGCAATTCATATAAAATAAAAATTACAGATAATGATAATGCAGAAATAATTTCAGAAAAACTTTCCTTATTAGCTGCGATAAAAATATTGGATAATATCGATAATATATTAGAAGATAAAATAGAATTTAAAGAACAAAATCATAGCGAAGCAACATATGCATCAAAAATTGATAAATCTGAGGGTCAAATAAAATGGAGCGATTCTGCGGAAAATATAATTGGTAAAATAAATGGATTATATCCAAACCCTGGGGCTTTCTTCATCTACAAAGGTGAGAGATATAAAATTTTAAAAGCCGAGTTAGCCTCTGGTTATGGAAAAATTGGAGAAGTATTGGATGATTATCTAGAAATCAGCTGTGGTAATAAAAAATCAATTAAGGTTTTGGATATTCAAAGACAAGGAAAAAAACTTCAAAATATAAGTGAATTTATGCTTGGATCACAAATTAAAAAAGGTTCAAACTTAAATAATGCATAAATACCAAATTTTAATTGAATATATAGGAACAAATTTTGTTGGTTGGCAAATTCAATCCAAAGGAAAATCAATCCAAAAATTAATTCAAACTAAATTATCTAAACTTTTAAAAGAAAAAATATCTATAGTAGGATCGGGGAGAACAGATTCGGGAGTTCATGCTATCGAGCAATCAGCTCATTTTAATTGTAAAAAAAAAATTCAAAATCTAGGCAAGTTTATAAAATCAATAAATTATTTTGTAAATAATAAAGGTGTTTCAATAATTAATATTAAAAAAAAAAAACTAGATTTTCACGCAAGGTTTTCTGCTAAACAAAGAATTTATAAATATATAATATTTAATAGACTTAGTAGACCATCTATTGAACTGGAAAGAGGGTGGCATATAATTAAAAAACTAGATATAAATTTAATGAAAAAGGGGGCTAAAAAATTACTGGGTACTAAAGATTTTTCAACATTTAGGGCATCAAGCTGTAATGCAAAAAGCCCAATTAGAACGATAAAATCAATTAAAATAAAAATAGTTAAAGACAGAATTGAAATACAATTTAAATCGCAATCTTTTTTGCAACAACAAATTAGATCAATGGTGGGTTGCTTAAAATATTTAGCTGAAAAAAAATGGGATTTAAAGAAGTTTGAATTAATTTTGAAATCTAAAAAAAGAATTTTATGTGCTCCACCAGCACCTTCTCACGGTTTATTTTTAGAAAAAATTATTTATTAGCTAAACTATTATTTTTTAGGCTCATACTAAATTTTTTATTAATTCGCCATCTTGATTCTGCTCGCACTATATAACCACAGCAGTTTTTAGCAGCACACTTACATTTAAACTGTTTATAGTTTTCATCATATCCAAATCCATAATCACAAGTTAGTTCTTCACCTTTTTTAATATCTTTAATAGCAACAACCCATAATTTTAAACCTGTTCCATTGTAGTCACAATTGTTAGAACATGAATGATTTATTAAACGAGCTGTATTCCAAGAAACATCACCATCAAGGTCATATCTGTTATTCAAATTAAACAAATAAATAGGTTTAGAGTTATCAAATTTTTCAGATTCTTCTGTTTGTTTTTTTGTTATAACTTTTCCTATATAATCAATAATTCTTGCACCTTCTTTGATATCTTTAGTGGCATAAAGACCACGTCCTTTTCTATCAATATTAGATTTTTTAATTCGGTAGAGTTTCATTATTAGTTCTTTAATGAATATTTAAAAAGTTTCAATTAAATTCTAAGAGGGCATTGACATGCATCTCCGTACTTTCACGAAGAGCCTTAAGGTCATAACCACCCTCTAAAATAGAAACAACTTTTCCATGACAACATAATTTAGAGAGTTCTAAAGTTCTTTTAGTAAGCTCATAGAAATCATTAGATTGCAATTGAAACTGTGCTAATGGATCATCTTTATGAGCATCAAAACCTGCAGATAGCAATATAAATTCTGGCTTAAATTCTTTTATTCTTTTTAGAACAAATTCATATGCATTAAGATATTCTTCAGAATTGGTGCCTGCAGGCAACGGAATATTAAATATGTTATTATAATTTCCTTTCTCCTTTTCAGTTCCAGTTCCAGGATAGTAAGGAAATTGATGAGTTGAAATGTACAGTACTTTTTCATTATCAAAAAAAATATCCTGTGTCCCATTTCCGTGATGAACATCAAAATCAATAATAGCTACTTTTTTTAATTTATATTTTTCTAATAAATAATGAGCTCCAACAGCTATATTATTATAAATACAAAAACCCATAGCTTTATTTTTTTTTGCATGATGTCCAGGAGGTCTAACAGCACAAAAAGCATTTTTAAATTCTTTATTTTGAACACCATCAATAGCCGTAATAATTGATCCGACTGCATCTAGTGTTGCATCTTTGCTCCCCGGAGAAATAATTGTATCACCATCTAAAAAAGATAAGCCTTGTTCTGGAAAAGATTTTTCAACAAAATTTATATAGTCAGAGTTATGAGTGATTGCTAAAAGTGATCTATCAAATTTTGCTGGTTTCTTCCAAACGAGATTTTTATTATTTAATTTTTTGAAATTATCTATAACAACTGTCACTCTGTCTATTTTTTCTGGATGTCCATCTCCCGTATTATGATTTTGATAAGTGTTAGAAGTTATTAAACCAGTTTTCATTTAAGTATGATATTCTAGATAAACTATTTCGAGTTCTGCTTTGTTCATGCCTATTTTTTTATTTAAAAATTTATTACGTTTTTCTCTATTCCTAAAAATGAAAAAACAAACTGTATTTTTAGAGTGATAAATAGTTTTTAATTCATCATCAATATCACTTAACTCTTTTGTAATCTATTTTTTAAAACAAATCATAAAAAATAATTTTTAAGAATTTCTAAATATATTTTTGTTAATTTTTTTAAATCTGAAATAGACACTGCCTCATCAACTTTATGCATAGTTTTACCAACCAGCCCAAACTCTATGCAGGGAGCAATTTTTCTAATAAATCTAGCATCTGATGTTCCACCTGTTGTAGATAGTTGAGGTTTAATTTTGGTAATTTTTTTTATAATACCTTGGATCATATAAGTCGTTTTATTAGGTTTAGTTAGAAAAGCTTCACCAGAAACACGGTATTTTATTTTAAAATTAGATTTACTTCTTTTAGTAATTTTTTTAAAAATTTTATTTAATTTACCCTTTAAGCTAGAAGATGAATGCTTATTATTAAACCTGATATTAAAGGTAGCATTTGCAATTCCTGAAATAACATTGTCAGCAACACTATCTATATTAATTTTAGTAATTTCTAAATTAGTTGGTTGAAAATCTTTTGTTCCTTTGTCAAATTTAATTTCTTTTAATTCTTTCAAAATTTTAATGATTATATTTGATGGATTATTCGCAAGATGAGGGTAGGCAACATGACCTTGAGCCCCAATGACTGTTAATTCTCCAGTTATACTTCCTCTTCTTCCAATTTTAATCATTTCACCAAGTTTATTGGGATTTGTTGGTTCTCCAACTAAACAAAAGTCTATTTTTTCTTTTTTATTTTTTAGATAATCAACTACTTTTTTAGTACCATTTATTGCTACGCCCTCTTCATCACCTGTAATTAGCAAACTAATTGAGCCATTAATTTTTTTATATTTTGTTACATATTTGCTTACTGCCACTACCCAACTTGCAATAGCACTTTTCATATCATTAGCACCTCTTCCAATAAGATGATTTTTTTTAATAGAAGGGCTGAAGGGTTTAACTGTCCAATCTTTTAAATTTCCAGGAGGCACTACATCTAAATGTCCAGCAAACATAAAATTTGGTTGAGAATTACCTAGTCTCGCATACAAGTTTTTAACAGGTTTAGAATTTTTATCTTTAAATTCAAATATTTTACATTTAAAACCGAGTGTACTTAATTTTTTTGCTAAAAATTTCATTACTCCAGCATCAACAGGAGTAACACTTGGAAATCTAATTAGCTCTTTTGCTAATACAATCTCATTATAAATTGGCATTTTAGTCTCTTAATAGATCGTTAAGTGAAGTTTTAGATCTTGTTTTTTCATCAACTTTTTTAATTATGACAGCACAATATAAGGATGGCCCTTTTCCATCTTTGTTTGGTAGGCTTCCTGGAACTATTACAGAGTAAGGTGGAATTTTTCCAAAGGTAAATTCTCCAGTTTCTCTGTCGACAATTTTAGTTGATTGTCCAATAAAAACTCCCATTGATAAAACAGATCCTTCTCCAACGATAACTCCTTCAACTATTTCTGAACGGGCACCAATAAAACAATTATCCTCAATAATTGTAGGGTTTGCTTGCATTGGTTCCAAAACTCCACCAATACCAGCGCCACCAGAGATATGACAATTTTTTCCTATCTGCGCACAAGAACCAACTGAAGCCCAAGTATCAACCATAGTTCCTTCATCCACATAAGCTCCAATATTTACAAATGATGGCATTAGAACAACATTCTTAGCAATAAAAGATCCGTGTCTAACAACTCCGTTGGGAACCATTCTAAAACCAGCTTTTTTGTGTTCCTCTCTTCCCCAGCCAGCAGTTTTTCCTCGAACTTTATCCCACCATGTTGCATAAGGACCTGCAAGGGTTTGCATCTCGTTAGTTTTAAAACTTAGAAGTATTGCTTTTTTAATCCATTGATGAACTATCCATTCATTATTTTTTTTTTCAGCTACTCTTAATATTCCCTTATCAACCAATTCAATTGTTTCTTTAATAGCATCTAATATTGACTGATCAGATTTGCCGTTAATTGATTCCTTATTATCCCATGCTGTATTAATAATGTTTTCAAATTCTTTCATAGTTCTAAACTTATTATTTATAGGTTAGTCTTGTTGTGCTTTTATTATATTAATTTCTTGAAGAAAAGAAGGCAAGCTCTTAATCTTATAATCAATATAGGGTTTATCAGCATCTTTTTTTGCAAAATTTTCATCATTTTCAAGCCAACATGTTTTCATTCCTAAATTTTTAGCTTGTTCCAAATTATGAGCAATATCTTCAATTAATATTGATTTTGTTGGATCTAAATCAAATTTTTCTAATATTTGTTTATAAGGGTCAATATGAGGTTTTGGAATAAAGTTAGCATCAACAATATCAAAAGCTCCATCAAATAAACCATCAATCCCTAGTTGTTTAGTTACATTTTCAACATGAGCATGAGAACCATTTGTAAAAATATATTTTTTTTCTTTAATTTTAATTAATTCTTCTCTTAATATTTTATCTTTTGGTAGCCAACTAATATCTATATCATGAACAAACTCAAGAAACTCATGGGGATCGATATTATCATGGTTCATTAGGCCCGATAATGTAGTGCCATACTCATAAAAATATTTTTTCTGAATTTCTTTTGCTTTGATTAAATCAACATCAAATTTTTTTGAAATAAAAGATGACATTTTTTTATCTACTTCTGAAAAAACTTTGGTTTGACCACTGTAAAGAGTATTATCTAGATCAAATATCCAATACTTTATATCAATTAAATTTTTCATTCTCTAATTAAGGTTCCAGAGCCTTTATCTGATAATAGTTCGAAAAGAATTGAATGATTTTTTCTTCCATCAATTATAACCACCCCTTTAACTCCATTACTTGCAACATCTAAACAATTATTAATTTTCGGTATCATTCCACCCGAAATAACTTCTTGGTCAATTAATTTTTTAGCTTTGCTAGAGTTAATTTCTGGTATTAGTTTTTTTTCTCTATCTAATACTCCTTCTACATCGCTAATAATCATTAATCTTCTAGCTCCAAGCTCTTTAGCTATAGAACCGGCAGCAGTATCAGCATTAATATTAAAAGTTTTATTATTTTTATCCAATCCTAGTGGAGCAATAACCGGTACTTCGTTAGCTTTAACAATTTCTTTTAAAACATTAATTTTAATGTGAGTAGGGATCCCCACGAAACCTAACTCCTTACTCTCTGGTTTTACAGTTATAATATTGTATTCTTTTGAAGTGACTCTTCTTGCTTGACAAGATTGACTTTTTAAAGCGTTAACAATTTCTTTATTAAAATTAATTAAAACATCTTCAACTATATTGATTGTATTTTTACCAGTAACTCTTAATCCTTTAATAAAACTACTTTTAATATTAAGTTCATTTAATCTATTATTAATTCTTTTTCCTCCACCATGAACAATCACAGGATTAAATCCAAGTTTATTTAAAACAGAGATATTTTGAATAAAAATATTTAGTAAATTAGCATCAATTAATACGCTGCCTCCACACTTTATAACTATAAATTCATCGTTATATTTATTTAAATATTTTTTTACTTCTTCAACTGATGGGCCATCCTCAGGGAGAATTCTTAATAAATCTTCTTCTTTTAAAGGAAGCATCTTAGGTCGTTTTAACGGTAGTTCTTTTCATTATAAAAATTTGCTGAGCCATTGTTAAAATATTATTAACCGTCCAGTAAATAACTAATCCAGCAGGGAAAGGCGCAAGGATAACTGTTAAAAAAATTGGAAAGAACATGAAAATCTTAGCTTGTATGGGGTCGGGTGGTGTTGGGTTAAGTTTTTGTTGAACAAACATACTTATACCCATCAATATAGGCCAAACACCAATCATTAAAAATGATGGTGGATCCCATGGTATTAAGCCAAAAAGATTAAATAATGAAGTGGGATCCCTTTCAGATAAATCATGGATCCAGCCATAAAAAGGCATTTGTCTCATCTCGATTGTTACAAATAAAACTTTGTATAAGGCAAAGAATACTGGAATCTGCACAAGTATAGGTAAGCACCCACTCATAGGGTTAACTTTTTCTTTTTTATAAAGAGACATCATTTCTTGTTGAAGTTTCATCTTATCATTTTTATGAAGCTCTTTTAATCTTGTCATTTCTGGTTGAAGAATTTTCATCTTTGCCATTGATCTAAACGAAAAGTTTGCCAATGGAAAGAAGGCTAATCTAATACACATTGTAATTGCTATTATGGCTAAACCATAATTACCAAGCAATCTAAAGAAGTAATCTATTCCAAAAAATAAAGGTTTAGTAATAAAGTACATAAAGCCCCAATCAATAGCTAAATCAAATTTATCAATTTTTAAATTTTCAGCATAGCCATCTATTATATTGACTCTTTTAGCGGCAACTATTACCTGTATCTCCTCTTCTATAACGCCCTTAGCATTTAATGCCATTGCTTCAGTTGAAATAAAGTTAGCTCTAAATTTATTTTTATAATCAAAAGTTGTTTTAAATTCCTTGCTTCTTGGAGGAATAATTGAACTAATCCAAAATTTATCTCCTATACCAAACCAACCTTTTTGAGCTGTTTTAGAGAACTTCTTTTCTTGAATATCATCATAATCTTCTTCGATTAATTCATCATCCAGTGTAGCAATTAAACCTTCATGAAGAATATAAAAGTTAGATATTTCTGGAATTTTATTCCTTATAATTTGCCCGTATGAATAAAAGTTATAAGTTTTATTCGAAGAGTTAATTATTTTTTGTTTAATTGTGAATAAAAAATGATTATCTAAGCTAATATGCTTTTCAAAAGTAATTCCTTGGGTATTGCTCCAAACAAGCTTAATAGGATTAGTAGGAATTAGTTTACTATTGCCCTTGATTTTCCAGATAGTTGAAGAATCTGGCACATCAATATTTTTGTTGTTAGATACAAATCCACTTTCTATCAAATAACCATCTGCAACATTTCTAGGATTTAAAAATGTAACCTTTTCATTGCTATTCAGTTTAACATTATATTCTTTAAAGGTAAGATCATCTATCGTAGCTCCCTTAAGTGAGATAGTTCCAACGATACTATTGTTTTCAAATTTAATTCTTTTATTTTGTGCCAATGCTTCATCTCTAGTTATTTCAGCAAAAGTATCTGTTTGATCTAAAGTAGGAGTATCCGTATTTGCTTGAATTGTTTTTTGCTCAGTTAAATTTTTTTTAACAATTTCAGGGTCTGGCTGAAAAAATAGAGAATATAATATTATAACTGCTGCTGACAGTGATATTGCTGCTATTACGTTTTTACTATCCATTTATTTTTTAACCTTTAAATCTTTAATAACTGGATCAAATCCTTCTCCACCACCCAATAATTTTATAGGGTGACAAGAAAAAATTCTTATTATGCTTTTAGAAATTCCTTTAATTAACCCGAAAGTTTTTAAACAATCAATTGTATACTCCGAACAAGTTGGAAGATATCTACAAGATGGTGTCAAATAGGGACTAACAATCATTTTATAAACTTTGATTATACCTATTAATATATCAGAAATAATTTTCACTATTTAATCCTTTTAAAATCTTGAAATAAAGTATCTTTTATTATCGTATATTCATTGTTTAGCATAGTTATTTTAGCAATCACAAGGTATGAATAATTAAAGTTTATTGATATTTTTTTTACAGCTTCATTTACAATATTCCTCAATTTTCTCTTAATCTTATTTCTCTTAACGGCATTTTTAATCTGTTTTTTTTTGGCAACAAAGCTGATGTTCAATTTTTTATTATCCTTATTTTCTAAAGGACCAAAGAATATAGTTAAATATTTGTTAGAAATTTTTTTTTTCTTAAGTAAACTTTTAAAATCTTCATTTTTAGAAAGAGCAACAATTTTGCTTTTCATTTAATTAGACTGATACTGTTAAAGACTTTCTTCCTTTAGCTCTTCTTCTTGCCAACAGTTTAATACCACTTTTAGTTTTCATCTTTGATCTAAAGCCGTGTTTTCTCGCCCTTTTAATATTTGATGGCTGGTATGTTCTTTTCATAAATTAGATTAAATCTTATTAAATTTCGCCCTTTATAGTAATTATATATATAAATAGCAAATAGAAGATTTTATAATAAATTCAATAAATTATGGAAAAATCAAAAAAAATTAAAATAACTATAAGTTTATTTTATCTAATTGTTATTTCATCATTTTTATACTTTTTTTTAACAAGATTTACCCTTCAAGAACTAACAACTTATGAATTTATCAAAAACAATAGAAATTTTTTCTTTAACTTAAAACAGTCTAATTTAATTTTATTGTCATTAATATTCTTACTCTCAACAATTTTTTGGGTATTCATGGCAGGTTTTGGTTCACCAGTTATCTTGCTTGGAGGATTTATTTTTGGAAAATGGATAGGATTTATAATTGTGATCTTAGGTTTAAGCATTGGATCTACGCTTTTATATATTTTTGGAAACTATTTTCTTAAAGATTTTATAAAAGATAAATTTTTAACTAGATTTAAAAAATTAGAAATAAAATTTAAAAAATCCGAATTTTTTTATCTTTTACTTTATCGTTTTATTGGAGGAATTCCTTTTGCATTATCCAATGTATTACCATGCATATTTAATGTAAAAGCAAAAAATTTTTTCTGGGCTACATTATTAGGAATTATACCTCAGGCATTTTTAATTGCGTCAGTAGGAAGCGGATTAGAAAAAATTATTGCACAAAATCTTGAAGCACCAAAAATTGTAGATTTAATATATTCACCCGACATATATGTTCCAATGTTAGCCTTTGTGGGATTGATTATATTAACAATCATAGCTAGAAAAATATTTTATAAAAAGTAATTTGGTGCCCTCACCAAGAATCGAACTTGAAACTTGTCCTTACCATGGACATGTTATACCATTTAACTATAAGGGCATATTTCTTAATTTCCTCAATTATTTATACAATAAATCATTTTTTCAAAATATTGCCTTAATTTTTTTCATATAATGATTTATATCTACTTGAGGAAAATTTTATGGGAATTCATTACGATTACAAATCTACAAAAGGCAATAAGCTCATGGAGAAGCAAGCCAAGAGAGAGAAAAAACTTGCTGAAAAAAAAGCAAAACGTGAGGCAAAGGAAGGCCCAAAAAAAGAACCTGAACTAGAAAAAGTTTTAGATGCCTCAAAACCTATCACTTTAGATTTTATAACTAATCCAGACAAAGAATGACCGATAAAGAAAAAAATGACAAACTGAGTTTAGCACTTAAGAAAAATCTTAAAAAAAGAAAAATTTTTCAAAAAAAATTTAAAAGGAAAAAAAAATAATGTCCGTACTTTCAGATAGATCTATAAGAAAGCTTGCACTTGAAGAAAATATGATTTCTCCATTTGAAGGTAAACAAGTAAGAAATGGCAAAATTTCTTATGGCCTTAGTTCATTCGGTTATGATGCAAGAGTTTCAGAAGAATTTAAAATTTTTACTAATGTAAACTCTGAAATAGTTGATCCCAAAGATTTTAAGTTAACGAATTTTGTAACTAAAAATGTTCCAGTATGTGTTATTCCACCTAACTCTTTTGCGTTAGCAAGAACAATTGAGTGCTTTAAAATTCCAAAAGATATCTTGGTTATTTGTTTAGGAAAATCAACGTATGCAAGATGTGGAATAATTGTCAATGTAACTCCGCTAGAACCAGGTTGGGAAGGCCACGTTACACTCGAGTTTTCTAATACAACACCACTACCAGCTAAAGTTTATGCAAATGAAGGTGTGGCTCAATTAATATTTTTAAGAGGAAACGAAATACCAGAAGTGACTTATGCGGATCGTAATGGTAAATATATGGGTCAGACTGGCGTAACTTTACCCAAAGTATAATCATGAAAAAACTAGAAGTCTTCGGAGCTGCTAAGCTCAAAGGAGAAATTAGAATATCAGGATCAAAGAACGCTTCCTTACCTATTTTAGCTGCAACTTTATTATCTAATGAAAAAATAGTTTTGACTAATTTACCTAGGGTAAAAGATATTGAAACCATGTTATTATTATTAAAATCTCTGGGCTCAATTATCGAAGAAGATAAAAAAGTAATTACTATTAGAAATAATAAGCAAAAAAAAATTTTTGCACCATATAGTTTGGTTAAGACTATGAGAGCTGGGATATTAGTTTTAGGACCACTACTTGCTAAATTTGGCAAAGCAAAAGTATCTTTACCTGGTGGTTGTGCAATAGGCACTAGACCAGTTGATATTCATTTAAAAGCATTATCTAAACTTGGTGTAAAATATAAAATTATTCAAGGATATGTTTATGCAAGTGCCCCTAGAGGATTAATAGGAACAAATATTAGATTCCCAAAAATTTCTGTTGGTGCAACAGAAAATTTAATTATTGCCTCATGTTTAGCTAAAGGAAAAACTACTTTATCAAATTGTGCAATTGAGCCAGAAATTAAAGATCTAGTTAATTTTTTAAATAAAATGGGATGTAGTATCAAATGGATTGCAAAAAGAACGGTTAAAATTGAAGGTACTATAAAAATAAATGAAGTAAGCTATCAAGTAATGCCTGATCGAATTGAAGCAGGAACCTATTTGATTGCAGCAGCCCTTACAGAAGGAAATTTAAAGATTAAAGGCATTGATCCAAAGATTATTAAAACTGAAATTAATGTTTTAAAAAAAATTGGAGCCAAAATAATTCAAAAAAAAAATGAAATTATTATTCAAGGAAATAAAAAAATTAAAAATATAAATATTAAAACTTCACCATATCCAGGTTTTCCAACTGATTTACAGGCGCAGATGATGGTACTATTATGTAAAGCTAATAAAAAATCCTATATTAGAGAGGAGATATTTGAAAATAGATTTATGCACGTTGCAGAATTAAATCGTATGGGAGCTAAAATTTCTATTTTGGGTAATAAAGCGACAATAGAAGGAAATATCAGATTTGAAGCAGCAGAATTAATGGCAACTGATCTAAGAGCTTCTGTTTCCTTAATCCTTGCAGCCTTGGCTTCTAAAGGCAAGTCTGTAATTAATAGAATATATCATCTTGATAGAGGTTACGAAGATATAGAAAAAAAAATGAAAAAAATTGGTGCTAAGATTAAAAAAGTCAACTAATGGATAAAAAATATTTAGCAAAGATTATAGCTAGAGACAACGAAGGCTTACAAATGATCTCAGCATGTTGTGCTGGAGCTGAGGTAAAAATAGTAGGAATTAAATATCTTCAAAAAAATAAAATTTTTTTATTATCTTTAAAGCGACCAAGAATTGAAACAGTAAATAAAGATAAGAAAGTTGATAGCATTTGCAAGTTTGAATTTGTAGATAATGTTAAGTCTAAAAAAATTGAACAAGGCGACCCAGAACAAATACTTGAACTTATAGCCATGAATTATTTAAAAAATAATGATAGTTATGAGATAAATTTAATTTTTGCTAATAATGCATGCATAACCTTATCAACAGAAATAATTGAAGTAACTCTTGAAGATCAAAACGAAAATACTTAAATGATTAAAATATTAGATAGTAAATCAAAAAACTTTGATTTAAATTTAAATAGATTACTATCTCAAAGAAGAAATAAAATTCAAATTAACTCAAATTCAGTTATTAGGATTATTAATGACGTGAAAAAAAATGGCGATAAAGCTATTTTAAAATATGAAAGAAGATTTAATAAAAATAATATTATTATTCCAAGTCCTGAACAAATAAATAAATCCATCTCCTCACTTGATAAAAAAGTAAAAAAAGCAATCGATCTTGCCTATACGAGGATTTATAAGTTTCACACACTGCAAAAGATTAAAAATATTTCTTATACAGATAAGTTAAAAAATAGATTGGAGTATAAATATATTCCAATAGAATCGGTAGCAATCTATGTGCCAGGCTCTACAGTCTCATATCCATCAAGTGTTTTGATGAATGCTATCCCAGCGCTCATTGCGGGAGTTAAAAGAATAATAATGATTAATCCAGGTCAAAAAGGAAAGCAAAATCCGGCTGTATTGTATGCTGCTAAAAAATGTAAAATTAAAGAAGTTTATTCAATTGGAGGACCCTCCGCAATTGCATCTGTAGCTTATGGGACCAAAAAAATAAAAAGAGTTGATAAAATAGTAGGACCTGGAAATTTATATGTAGCTGCAGCTAAAAAAGAAGTTTTCGGCGACGTTGGTATTGAGGGCATGACCGCAGGTCCTTCAGAAGTGACTATCGTTTGTGATAAGTTTTCAAATCCAGAATGGGTAGCAAGTGATCTTATTGGTCAAGCAGAACATGATAACCTTGCACAATGTATTTTAATATCGAAAGATAAGAATATTATTAAAAAAGTTAATGATGAAATTATTAAACAGTTAAAAGAATTGCCAAGAGTAAATATTGCGAAAAATAGCATTCTAACGAATGGTATCTTAATTCATATTACATCAGACAAAAAAATTATTGATATAGTAAATAGAATTGCACCAGAACATTTAGAGTTAAATATTAAAAATTATAAAAAAATAGTTAATAAAATCAAGAACTCAGGATCAATTTGTTTAGGTAAGTATGCGGTAATGGCTATGACAGATTATAATGTTGGATCTAATCACATATTACCAACTAATTCTTCTGCAAGATATGCAAGTGGAATTAGTGTTAATGAATTTTACAAAAGAATTTCATACATAAATCTATCAAAAAAAGGGATTGAAACCCTTGGTCCATCAGTTATAACACTTGCAAACTATGAAGGTTTAGCTGGACATGCTAAATCTGTAGAAAAAAGAATTAGGAGAAAATAAATTTGTCAAAACAAGACTTGTTATCATTTAAAGGAAAAGTTTTAGACCTACTTCCAAATGCAATGTTTAGAGTGCAATTAGAAAATAGCCATATTGTAACTGCACATGCAGCGGGTAAGTTAAGGAAAAATCGTATTCGTGTATTACAAGGTGACAGTGTTACAGTAGAAATGACACCTTACGATCTTACTAAGGGTAGAATTACTTTTAGAGGTTAACTACAAATGGTCCTGTAGCTCAGTTGGTAGAGCATCGGATTGAAAATCCGTGTGTCGGTGGTTCGAGTCCACCCGGGACCACCAAACATCCACATAAAAACAGTCTTTATTTAGTATTGTAAAATATATAAAAATAAAATATTTTTTTATACTAATAAATAAGGAATAAAAAAATGAGTATAATTAAGGGTACCGTAAAATGGTTTAACTCCAAAAAGGGCTTTGGCTTCATTGAGAGAGAAGACAAAGAAAAAGATGCATTCGTGCATGCATCCGCAGTAAAAGATGCTGGAATACGCATTCTAAATGAAGGTGATAAAGTAGAATTTGATCTTGAGGATGGTCCAAAAGGTCCTTCAGTAGTTAATTTAAAAAAAGTAGATTAATTTTAACCTTTAAAAGTTTAAACAGCATTTTACCTTAAAAATAAGGTAAACGTTTTTTGTATTTAAGTCTTGAATACCATAGTTAATCCTCTAAAAGACCAGAAATGATTAAAAAAATTATATATAGAGAAAATATAAAAAGTACGCATCGACACTTCCATGCTGGCTAAGTTAGCTAATAATCATTTATAATATAATTTTAAATACATACAAAAATAATATAAAAACAAGTAATGCCTGGGTGGTGTAACGGTTAGCACGAAAGTTTGTGGAACTTTAAGTTTGAGTTCGATTCTCAGCCCGGGTACCAAAAAAAATGAACAAAGAAAATAAATTAATCCCTGGGTTACCCTCAGGGTTTGAAGATAGATGGAATAAAAAATTAATTCTCAAGAAAAAGTTAATTAATATTATTGAGAATAATTTTATAAAATTTGGTTTCGAACCACTTGAAACTCCATCATTTGAAATTAGTGAAAACATAGGATCATTTCTTGCAGATGATGATAGCAAACCTATGTCTGATGTATTCTCATTTAAAGATGGTGAAAAAAATATTACTCTTAGATATGATTTATCAAGTCCACTAGCTAGATTTGTTGCACAAAATAATCAAGAATTACCCTTACCATATAAGAGATATGCAATCCAAAATGTATTTAGAAATGAAAAAGCGGGTAATGCTCGTTACAGAGAATTTACTCAAGCAGACTGTGATATTGTTGGAAACGTAAATCCTGCACTAGCAAATAGTGAACTATGCAATTTAATTGCAAGCACACTATTAGCATGTGGATTAAAAAAAGATCAGTTTGTAGTTAACATTAGTAATAGAAAAATTGTTCAAGGGTTAATCGAAGAGCTTAAAATATCTGAAAACAAAAAAATAAAAGTTATGAGGGCGATCGATAAATTAGATAAGCCTGGCTTTGGATTAAAAGGTGTTGAAGATTTATTAAAAAAAGAAAGAATAGATGTTAGTGGGGCAGCTACTAAAGGTGCTGATTTAACTGATGAAGAAGCCTCACAAATTATTAATTTCTTAAAAGTAAAAGATTTAAAAGAATTAAAAGACAACTTAAAAAACCCACTATCTCAAGAAGGAATTAAAGAACTAGAGGATTTATTAGAGATTGCAAGTTATGGTGATTATCTAAATCAAATTAAAACTAATTTTACGATAGTTAGAGGACTTGCATATTATGATGGGTTCTGTGTTGAAACAAATTTGAATTTCAAAGCAACAAATAATAAAGGCAAAGAAGTGGATGTTGGCAGCCTTGCATCTGGTGGTCAGTACAATAAATTAATTTCAAGGTTTAAAGGCGTAGATATACCAGGCACTGGTATGAGTATTGGGGTAGATCGTTTATTATTTGTAATGATGCAACTCGATCAAATTAAAATAGATGAAAAAAAACCAGTAATTATTTGTGTGATGGATGAAAAATATTTAAAAAACTATTATGAAATTTTAAAAGTTTTAAGAAGTAATAATATTAAATCTGAAATATTTTTAGATAGTAAAAAAAATCTTGGAAAACAATTAACCTATGCAAACAAAAGACTTTGTCCCGTTGCAGTTATTTGTGGTGAAAATGAATTTAAAGATAATATGATTACTTTAAAAAACCTTTTAGGGGTTAAAGGTGAAAACAATCAAGTCACATTTCCAAAAGAAAATTTAATCAATGAAATTAAAAAATTTATCTGAAAAAATTCTTAGATCGGTAAAATCTAAAGGATTTAAGTATATTGATTTACCTTCAGTAATTGAAGCTAATCACATTGTACAAAGATCAGGAGAAAACTTTAGAAAGTTTATCTTTTCATTCATTGATCAAAATGGCAGTGAGCTTTGTTTAAGGCCTGATCTAACTATTGCATCTTGCTTAAGATACTTAGAGAATAATCTAAAAGGTAAAGAGAAAATATTTTATAGTGGTCAAGCTTACAGAAAATCAAATAATAAAAAAGATTCAATTAGTAGAAATCAAGTTGGTTTTGAAATAATTGGTTCTAAAGATGAAAAAAATGATGATAAAGAAATTATTAATACTGCTTTAAAATCTTTATCAAATTTGAGTTATTCAACAGGAATTTTAAAAATCGGAAACGTTGAGATTTTTAACTTATTAATTTCAAAGTTAGATATCCCAAAAAGGTGGAAACTAAGACTTTCAAGACATTTTTGGAGAGAAGATTATTTTAATGATTTATTAAAAAGATTAGAAACTAACTCCGATGCCGATCCAACAATTGTTGAGGTTGATAAAAAAAGATACCTAAAAATGCTGAAACACAAGCAACAAACAATAGTTGCAGGACGATCAATTGAAGAAATTTTAAAGAGATTTGATAACAAAATTAAAGACCCAAGAAGAACAAGTCGAGGTAAAAATGTTTCAAAAATTATTAAAGAATTTTTAAAAATTAATTGTCCAATAAACAAAACTGCAAAGAAACTAAATGCTTTTTTTAAAAAGAATGAAATTAATCTAGTTGTTGATCAAAAATACTTTCCAATTTCATTAAATAAAGTTCAAAAATTAAATGTAGAATTTTCAGCCTCTTTTGGTCGTCAATTAGAATACTATACAGGCATGGTATTTAAAATTGATATCAAGTCTAAATCTAAAACTATCAACATAATTAATGGGGGACGTTATGATGAGCTAATTTCAGACCTAGGATCAAAAAAACAAGTTCCAGCAGTAGGAGCTGCTTTAAATTTAAATTATTAATGATTAAAGATATAATTAACATCGGAATTCCAAGTAAAGGCAGATTACGAGCTGATATTTTAAAAATATTCAGAAAGAATAAATTAAAATTAATCTCCGAAAGAGGTGAGAGAGATTTATTGGGTTCCATTAAAGATTTACCTAATGTTAAAATATTATATTTACATGCAAGAGAAATAGTTGAGAGACTTGGGGATGGATCTTTAGATATTGGTTTTTCTGGTTATGATTTATTAAAAGAAAATGAAATTAATATTCAAAATAAGATTAATGTAGTTAAGAAATATGGATTTGGTAAAGCAACGTTAGTTGTAGCTATTCCTGACCCATGGATAGATGTTCAAACAGTTGCGGATCTAGAAGAAATTGCTTTTGAATTTAAAGATAAAAAAAAGAAACGATTGAGAGTGGGAACAAAGTATCCCAATCTTACAAAAGAATTTTTATTCTCAAAAGGAGTTACTCAGTTTAAATTAGTAAATAGTTTAGGTTCTACTGAAGTGATGCCATTCACTGGGAGTGCAGAAGTTATAGTAGATATTACAAGTACAGGTGAAACTATTAAAGCGAACAATCTTCGAATTCTTAAAGATGGTAAAATTTTAAAATCTGAAGCCTGCATGATGATCTCTAAGTCAGCCTTTAAAAATAATGTATTTAAAAGGATAGTAAAACTACTTTCTAAGTAAAATGTCCTTTAGATATATTAGAATAATTCGAATTATATCAAGATTCCTCAATACTGCATAAGCTGTAATAATAGCTCCAATTATAAAGAGTATTTTTAATATTGAGAATAATTCCATAGGGTACTTTTAATCAAATAAACTAGGTTATCAACAATTGAGTGTTTATTTCAAAATTTAAATTTTTTAATAATCATTAAAAATTGTTAATATACATAATTAAGAATTATCTATATGAAAAAAAATGCATTAAAAATTTTATCTCTGTTTGCAGGTGCAGGAGGTATGGATTTAGGATTTAAAAATGCTGGTTATGATATTGTTTGGGCCAACGATATTGATTCTGATAGTATTAAGACTTATAAAAGAAATATTGGCGATCATATTTTTCATGGTGATATTGAAAAAATTAGAAATAATAAAATTCCCTCAAATATAGATATAGTTATTGGTGGGTTTCCTTGCCAGGGATTTTCTATTGCAAATAAAAGTCGTCATATTGATGATAGTAGAAATAAGCTTTACAAACAAATGCTTAGAATAATTAAAGATAAAAAACCAAAATATTTTGTAGCAGAAAATGTGGGTGGAATTTTAACCTTAGGTAAGGGTGCGGTTATTCAAAAAATTATTAAAGATTTTAAAAGCATTGGCTATAAGGTTGATTATAAACTTTTAAATGCTGCTGATTATGGGGTACCACAATCAAGAAAAAGAGTTTTTATTATCGGTAATCGTTTAGGTTTAGAAAACCCCTATCCAAAACAAACACACCAAATTCCTTCAACTAAAAAAATTTCTCATTTAAATAATAATCTTGAAAAACAAATTTCAGCTAAAGAAGCAATTGGTTTTTTAAGCAAAGTCCCTTTAACAAATAAAACTATATATGCAAATAACAGGGTCATTCATAATCATGTAGGAGATACCAATGTGCATGATGAGTTTTGGGGAAGAAAGTACCCAATTCATCAATTTGATATTTGTGATTATTTAAAAATATGGAGAAAGAAATCAGGCATTTCTACCAATAAAGTTGATCAACATTTTGGATATGTTCACACAGCGGGTCACTGGTTTAGAAAAGATAACAACTCAGGAAGCATACCTAATCCAGATGATTGGAAAGGATTAAAAAAGCTTTTAAGCTTTGATAATAAGTATGACAAACAAGTAACCACATTAATTAAAAAGAAAATCCAGTTTGAACAATCTCTAAGAATATCTAATTGGAATACACCAAGCGACACCTTGACTGCAACTAGTCCTGAAATTCATATTAACTTAAAAAGAAGATTATCTGTTAGAGAGTGTGCAATTATCCAGACTTTTCCAGATGATTTTGTATTTGAAGGTGCAACTTTTAGAAGCATGCATAAGCAGATTGGAAATGCAGTGCCGGTTTTACTAGCTGAAAAAGTTGCTAAAGAAATTAAGAAAATCTTAATAAAGAAAGTAGTTTTAAAAGTGGCTTCTTAGAGGTCATCTCTATGTTATTGATAAGATCTTGATTTTCAAACAACAACGTAAGATGACTTGGTTGACCATTTTTGTCATATAAATGAATAATACCGGCTAATATTACATTTTTAAATTAAATATATCCTAGTTTAATTTATAGATAATGAGGTTATAAAGGTAATATGAACATTGAAACTACAATCTTATTATTAATCCTAGCAGGTGTTGCAGTAGCAATCTTTTTAATCATCAAGCAGAAAAAAAATAAAGACGAGACAGGTGAAAATAAAGGAGCAGAAGAGATAGCTAATTTAAAGACAGAAATTACTTCATTAAAAGATACCTTAAATACCACTATTAATACTTCACTAGGCTCTATGTCGACTTCATTTAATAACCTATCAACTGGGGTGACTAAAGATATGACAGAGGCCTTAACAAAGGTTGATGAAAAAGTAGGAAACTTCAATAGTCAGGTTGAATTATTAAATAAAAGTCAAGAGGGTATAACTAAAATTTTAGCGGGTGTTAAAAAATATGGAACTCTTGCTGAGTTTAGTTTGGATGCTCTAATTAAAGATTTATTACCAGCCTCACAATTCATGACAAACGTTAAAATGAAAGAGGACACAAGTGAAAATGTAGAATTTGCAATTAGACTTCAAGGCGATGTAATGGTGCCTGTAGACTCACATTTTCCAGTAGAAAAATTTAAAGCAATTACTGATGGTTATGATGCTGATGATAAAAAAGCTGTTGCAGATGCAAGAACAAAATTAGCTACTGCATTTAAAGCTAAAGCTAAAAGTGTTAACGAAAAATACATAGTGCCACCAAAAACTACAGATTTTGCAATTGTTTATGCACCAACTGAAAGTTTGTATAAAGAATTAACTGAATACCAAGATCCAACTACCAAAGAATTATTAACTCAAGAATTAATGAAAAAATATAAAATTGTAATCTGTGGTCCCAATACCCTTTCAGCTTACTTGCAATCTTTGCACATGGGTTTTCAATCATTAAAAGTTCAAAAGGGTGCTACAGAAATTTATGATCATCTAAAAACAATTAGCTCAAGATTTGGAAAACACTTTGATAATATAATTTCTCTTAGAAAAAAATTAGAAGAAGCAATGACAGTTGTTGATAAATTTGGAACGGATGCAAGATCAATTACTAGAACCCTAGAAAATATTAAAGATCCCGAACAAGTTGAAAAAGCTGTTCAAACAGAAAATGTAGAAAAATTTGTTGACCATTCAAAGCAGCTTAAAAATTAATTTCTTTTTTCCCTCAATACCGCTTATAAGAAACTATATGCAGTGGAATAATAAATTTTCATATCCAAAATCTATGAGATCAATGGTTAGTGGCTCAAGAATGTATGCTGTTAATCAAGAAAAATTACCGTCAGTTACATCGATATTACAAGCCACTCAAAGTGAAGAAAAAAAAGCATCCCTTGCGAACTGGAAGGCAAGAGTAGGAGTGACAGAGGCAAATAGAATTAAAAATGATGCTAGTTCTAGAGGAACTTCAATGCACAGTTTTTTAGAAAAATATTTATTAGGTCAATTAAACCTAGAATTACTAGAAGTAGAAAATAAATCTAAAAAAATGGCTGATGAAATTATTGAACAAGGTATTAAAGGTAAATTATCCGAAGTTTGGGGAACAGAAGCAACCTTATATTACCCTGGAAAATACGCAGGCACATGTGATGCTGCTGGAGTATATGAAGGGTTAGAAACCATTATAGATTTTAAACAATCAAATAAACCTAAAAAAGAAGAATGGATTGAGGACTACTATCTTCAATTAGGGGCTTATTCATTGGCTCATAACGTTGTCCACAATTCAAAAATAACTCAAGGAATTGTTTTACTTTGTACTGTAGATAATTTATTCCAAGACTTTAGAATTCAAGGCGCAAAATTAGAAGAATATCAAAACAAGTTTTTACAAAAAGTTGAACAATTTTATCACCAAGAGAATATGAACTAATATGAATCTTGCAATATGGGATATAGAATCTAGCAGTGCTAATACTTCATGGGGAAGTATTATTGAGGTAGGTGGTGTTTTAGTTGATGCAAACTTTAAAGAATTAGACAGATTTAATTTTAGATGTAGGTTGCCCGAGGGTGAAGTGCCACAAGCTATGGCCTTAATAGTTAATAAAACTAGTGTTGATTTATTAACCAAAGGAAACTTAAGCCACTATCAAATGTTATCTCAGTTGGAAGCAATATTTAAAAAGTGGAGCCCAGCAATATTTATGGGCTGGTCAAATATTGGATTTGATGATGAAATGATAAGAAACGAATTTTTTAGAGGAATTAGATATCCCTATATTACAAATGCAACACCAAATAAAAGACACGATGGATTAAATATAGCAAGAGGAGCTCACGCAGTAGATGAAAATGTTGTAAAAACTGAAATAAATGCCAAAGGTAATGCGGTAATGAAATTAGAGTCGTTAGCTAGAATGAATGGTTTTGAATCAGGGGGAGCACATTCTGCACTTTTTGATGCAGAGCTAACTGTCAAAGTTTTAGGTTTAATTAAAAAAAATCAACCACAAACTTGGGATACATTTTTAAGAACAGCAAATAAAAGTGATACTGAAACAATCTTTAAAACAGAGAAAATGTTTACTTTAGCTGAATACCATTTTGGTAAAAATTATAGATTTGTAGTTGCTCCACTTCATCCAAAGCATTGTATTCATCCAATTTACCAATGGGGCCAAGCATTTGACCTTAAAATAGATCCTATTCCATTATTTGATATGTCAATTTCAGAACTTAAAAGTGCCATTAAAAAGTTAAAGTTTTTACGAACTATACGCTCAAACAAAGCTCCTATAATTTTAGATACAAGTTATGGAATGCAAGTAGAACCTTATAGCAAACTTGATCCTGTTTTAATCAAAAAACGTGCAAAATTAGTAAATAGTAATGAGAAATTTTCTCAAAATGTTTTAATAGCTTTAAGAGAAGCAGCAGAAGAAAAAGCACAATTTGATTCTCAGGTAGATCTACTTGCTGAAGAGACAATCTATAAAAAATTTACACCTCAAAAAGACACAGCTTTATTTCCAAAATGGCATGCTGCTTCTTGGAAAGATAAATTGATTTTACTAGATAAATTTGAAGATGAAAGAATGGTGAGTTTTGGAAAAAAGATTATCTATCAAGAATCACCAGAAACATTGCCAGCAGATATGTTTAAAACAATTAAAAGAGGAATAGCTGAGAGAATATTAAGTGAGGAGAAAGAGAAATGGTGGACATGCAAGGAATTTTATTTTGAGTGTGATAATTTAAGAGATAGATATACCAATGAAAAAGACGAGAAAAAGCTTAAGTTTTTAGGTGAAGTTAATGATTTTGTTGAAGGAATTCAAAAAAAATATGAGCAGGCATAATTTTCCTGTTAATTAATTAAAATAATACTTTTTTACACATTGAATAATTATTTGAATCAAATATATAAGATCTATTATGGCAACAGTAAGTGTAACAGATGATAATTTTGATACGGAAGTTTTAAAATCTTCAAAACCAATTGTAGTTGATTTTTGGGCTGAATGGTGTGGACCATGTAAGCAAATAGGACCAACATTAGAAGAGATTTCTAATGAAATGAAAGATCAAGTAATAATTGCGAAACATAACATTGATAATGAGCCAAATACGCCAACTAAATACGGAGTTAGAGGAATTCCTACAATGTTATTGTTTAAAGATGGGGAGTTAAAATCAACCAAAGTTGGTGCAACGCCTAAATCAGATATAATTTCTTGGATTAAAGAAAATATTTAATTTAAGTTTAAAACTTCTCCTGCAAGATACAAAGATCCTGTAATTAGAATAATATCATTTTCTTGAAGTTTTATTGAAGAGATAGCTTCTTCTACTGAATTTTTATATTTAATATTAGTAAAGTTATTAATCTTTTCTTTAAGTTCATTTCCCTTAATTGAATTTGGTTGGTTTGGAATATCGATTGTTGTTAAAGTTTCAATGTCTTTAAAGTAACTTATATATTCGTTATGATCTTTATTAATCATCATTCCTAAAATGATATGTTTTTTACATTCTAAATTTTGAAGGTATTGGTTTAATACTTTTGCACCTAAAGGATTGTGGGAACCATCTATAAATAATTTATTATTTTTAACTAAATTTTTTAGTTTTCCATATTTAATTTCTTGAAGTCTTGCAATACTTTCTATTTTAGTAATAGCACTTTTTATATGCTGATCAGTTATTTTGTAATTTGTTAATTGTCTTACAGTTGCAATAGCAGTTGAAACATTTTCTAGTTGAAATTCACCAGATAGATTGGGTTTTGGTAGTTTTATTCCACCAAATTCATCTTCAAAATAAAAGAAATCATTTTCTTTTAAAGTAAAAGTATAGTTTTTATTAAAGAATATTTTTTTAGACTGGTTATTTTTTATAGTATTTTGAATATGTTTGTTGATTTCATTTGAACTTTGTTTGGCAACGATGATCTTTGAATTTAATAGAGTTGAAGTTTTTTCAAATATAATTTTTGCTAAAGTTTGTTCTTTATTTGGCAACCAGTCTAAATGATCAATTCCAATTGCTGTTACAATACTTGCTAAATTTTTCTTTAAAATATTAGTTGCATCGAACCTGTGGAACAAACCTGACTCAATTAAGTTAATGTTTTCAGGGTATTTTTTAGCATAGTAGAAATAAGCAACAGTTAGAATTTCAAAGAAAGTAATTTGTGTTCCATCATTAATTTCTTCAATTTTACCTAGTAGGCTTGCTAATTCATCATCAGTTAAAGGTTTATTGTTATAAACAAATCTTTCATTAATTTTTTGTATATGGGGACTTGTATATATATTGCATTTATAATTAGCCTCTTTTAGAATTGCATAGAGTCCTTGAATAGTTGAATATTTTCCATTCGTTCCAACAACAGAAATACAGTTAATTTGATCCTGTGGGTTTCCTAATTTTTGACAAAGATCCATAGTTCGGTTTAAACTTAGGTCGATCTCTTTAGGATGCAGCTTTTGTAAGCGTTCTACTATCTTCTGAAGTTTCATTTTCTGATAAATTTATAACAGAATTTTTCTTTAGTAATATTGATAATAATGTAACAATTTTTTCTCTTAAATCTTTTCTCTCAATAATTAAATCAACAAATCCAGTTTTTTCAACATATTCACTTCTTTGAAACCCTTCTGGCAACTCTTCTCTAACAGTTCCTTGGATAACACGTGAGCCTGCAAATGCAATTAATGCACCAGGTTCTGCAATGTGTAAATCTCCAAGCATAGCATAAGAAGCCGTGATACCACCTGCTGTAGGGTCCGTTAATACAACGATGTAGGGTAAGTTGTTTTTTTTAAGTTCGCTGATTGCTAAAGTTGTTCTGGTCATTTGTGATAATGAAATTAAAGATTCCATCATTCTCATTCCACCACCAGAAGTAAAAACTACAAAAGGTTGTTGATTTTCGATTGCATTTTGAACTCCATATAAGAAAGCCTCACCTTCTGCTGCACCAATTGAACCTCCTATAAAATCAAAGTCAGATGCAATGGCAGTAAGTTTTACATTTTTAATATTTGTATTAATTACCATCATTCCACAATCCATACCTGTTTTTTTTCTAGCAGCTTTTAATCTATCTTTGTAAGGTTTAGAGTCACTCCAATTTAAAGGGTCATCTTGAGGAATTGGAGTTTTTAAGATCTCATAATTATTTTTACCAAAAACTACATCAAACCTTTGACGAGGGCTTATTCTATGATGTTTATTACAGGATGGGCAAACCCATAAATTCTCTTCTAAATCTTTTTTTAAAATTGGTCCTTTACAACAAGAAGTCCAGTCACTATTTGCAATTTCTTCTTTGCTTGGTCGTTTCTTAATTATTCTTTTTATTTTTTCACCGAAACGTAATGTTTTTTTAATCCAATTCATGTAATTATATTTCTTAATCTTTTTACAATATTAGTTACATTTGTGACAGGATTAAGTCTATTTTTGATGGAATAAGAGATTCCCCTGCATAATGCACTACCAACTACTAACCCATCAGCCTTTCTTAATGAGGATATTGTCTTTTCTGTAATTCCAAACCCAATTACAATATTCTTATTTTTATTTAGGTTTTTAATTTTACTGTATCTTTCTAAAATTTTCTTAGGTGAAACCTTTAGCTTACCCCCCGTTGTTGAGAGCATACTGATATAGTAAACCATATCATGAGAGTCTTTAATAATTTTTTTCATTCTATTTGGTGATGTGGTAGGAGAAAGTAATTGAATAAAGTTAATATTTTTTTTTTTACACTTATTAGCAAAGCACTTGTTTTCAGGGTAAGGTAAATCAACAACAATTAAGCCATCAACACCAACTTTTTTGCAAATATTAATAAAGTCATTATCACCATATTGATAAATCACATTATAGTAACCCATCAAGATTACAGGTTTTGCCTGCTTTGATTTTTTAAAATCTTTTACTATCGAAAAAACATCTTTAATTTTAATACCATTTTTTAAAGCCCGGTAAGCACTTGATTGAATTTGACCACCATCTGCAATAGGAGTGTTATGAGGAAAACCTATCTCACAAATATCAGCATAGTTTGCAATTGATTTTAATATTTCTAGTGATTTTTTTTTACTATTGTCACCTGCAACTGTGTAAGTGAGTAAAGCAGGTCTTTTCTCATTTTTAGTTTTTTTGAATGTTAAACTGATTAAAGACATCCTAGTTAACCCTCCCCAATCTTGCTTTTAAAATGTCACGATCTTTTTTTGCATCTCCACAAGAATTTACTATAATAATTGTATCCTTGCTTAATTTAGGTGCAATTTTAATTACCTCAGCAAAAGCATGACATGGTTCCAGACTTGGGTTTATTTTTTCATGTTTAGTGACAAGCTTATAGGCATTTAGCGTTTCCTCATCTGTGGCTGAAGTATATCTTGCTCTCTTAGTATCTTTTAAAAAACAATGCATAGGACTTATCGACGGATAATCGAGTCCTGCCGAAATAGACTCTGTTTGATTAATTTGTCCTTCAGAGTCTTGACAACAATAAGCTAGTGAACCGTGTAAAATTCCAAGTTTAGCACCACTTGTTAAAGGTGCTGCATGAAGCTTGGAACTTTTTGGTCCACCAGCTTCAACACCTATTAATTCAATTTGTTTTTTATCATAATCCATAAACTCACTCCAAAAACCATAGGCCGAGCTTCCACCACCCACACAGTTAACAAGCTTAATTTTTTTTGGAATCTTTTTAAACTCAGATTGAATTTGAAGTTTTAACTCCCTTGAAATTTGAGCTGTACTCCAGCCACAAATTTTAACAAATATATTTGGACCCACTGTAGAACCAACGCACATATGAGTACTATCACAATTTGAAACCCAGTATCTCATACACTCACTAACAGCATCAACAAGAGTTTGGCTTCCAGAGTAAACAGACACAACTTCAGCACCGTTTTTTTTCATTTCATCAACGTTTGGTTTTTGTCTTTTTATATCTTTTGCACCCATGAATATTTTACATTTAAGACCAAATTTCCTAGCTGCCATACTCAACATCTTACCTGCATAACCAGCACCAGTATCACCTACGACATATTTTTTGCCTGCTTTTTTAGCAATAAGACAATGAACAGTAGCATTATAGATTTTATGAGCACCTCCGTTCGCCTCAGACACCATTTTGGCATATATTTGGGCACCACCTAGAAGACCAGATAGGTTTTGAAGCTTTATAAATGAGGTGGGGGAACCTATGTAGTTCTTAAAATAATAATCTCTTTGTTTAAGAAATTTTTTGTCATGTCTAAGTTTTTCAAAAAGAATAGTTAAATCTTCGACAGGTTTTTTTAAAGTCTCAGGAATAAAATTACCACCAAACTTACCACCCCAAAATCCATTTTTGTCATGTTGATCAATTAAAGGGATTTTTTTTTTTAGTTTCATCATTAATTTGTTTAACTTTTTTCAAAAAAATATTTATTTTTGAAGTATCTTTTAATCCAGATGTTTCTAGACCTCCAGAAATATCTACAATGTCTGCTATTTCTTTGTAATATTCAAGATTATCTTCTACTTGAATATTACCTGCTAACATTAGTTCTTTATTTATTTTTAAATTTTTAATTAATTGGTGATCAAAAGATATACTTTTTTCATAACCTTTGCTGTCAAATAATATTATGTCGGCAAGCTCATTGTATTCTATATATTTTACAACATCATTTTGATCTTTGACAGTGATAGCAACAATAATTTTTTTATTATATTTTTTTTTAATAGAGTTAATTTGATTCGATGGGCAATCATAAATTTGATAATAATCAAAAGGTAAATCTTTTATTTCCTCAAGAATATTTTCATCAGGTCGAACCAATACTGCAACATATTTTGAATTATTTTTATCTATTTTTAAAAGCTCTTTAAGTTGATTGTGCTTAACAAATCTTTTAGATTTAGGGTAGTTAACAATAAAACCAATATATTGAGGTGGATTAGAATGATTTGTTAAATATCTTAGTGTTTCGGAATCAGAGATTCCACAAATTTTTGTCTTCATCTAGTCTATCGATAAGAGAATATTTTTTATATTTTCTATTGGATCACCGTTGATAATAGGCCTACCAATTATGAGACAATCACTACCTGCTTTAATCGCTTCATTAGCATTCATAATTCTTTTTTGATCATTTTTTATATCTCCCATTCTAATTCCTGGAGTAAAACATTTAAGGTTTGGTGCAATTTCTTTAATCATTTTAATCTCTAATGGACTGCAAATAATTCCAAAGAGACTTGAGTCTACCGCAATTTTAATTAATCTTTTAACTTGATCTTCTACTTTGTTATTAAAACCTAAACTTTCTAAATCTTCATCAGAAAAACTTGTTAAAACAGAAACACCTAATAATTTTAAATTAAATTTTTGTGCAGCTTGATTTGCAGCCTTAAGAGCATCCAATCCATTTAGAAGGTGAACTGTTGCATAATTTACATTTAAACTTTTAAGTGCCTTTATTGATTCAACCAATGTGTTTTTGATGTCAAAAAATTTTCCATCATAGAAAATAGGTTTTTTAAACTTAGAAAGTTCCCTTATTTCTTCGGGACTTCTTTGAGTAATATATTGCAACCCAATTTTAATTCCCGAAATATCTTTGTGAATTAATTCTAGTAAGTCTAATATTTCTTTTTGGCTAGAGACGTCACAAGCTACGAAAATATTTTTATTCGTCATTGTTTAATTTTTTAAACAGTTCTTTTGCCATTTTAAAGTGAATTGTTTTTTTCTCTGGTGTATTAACTTTCTCACCTGTCTTTGGGTTTCTTGATATCCGTTCCTTTTGTATATTTGTTGAAAAAACCCCAAAACCTCTTAATTCTACACGATCTCCATTTTTTAGAGCTTTTTTCATCTCTTCAAGAACGATGTTTGTAAATTTTTCTAAGTCTTTTTTTAAAAAATTTGGGTAATTACCCGAGAGTTTTTTTAGAAGTTTTAATTTAGTAACCAATTTTTATTTATCTTCTTTTTCTTTATCTTTTTTTTCTAACTCATCAGATAGAGATGAAAATGGTAGATTCTTACCACTTAATGGTGAGCTAAATTTAGATATAGCGTCTTTATTTTGAATTTCTTCAAGCAATTTAATACTTAATACAACTTTTTTTTTATCAAAATCTATTTTTGATATAGCACAGTCAATTCTTTCTCCACCGGTAAATCTTGTTGGGCGAGCATCAGCAGCATTTATAGCGATAGCAGATTTTTTAATTATGAAGTCCATTTCACATCCCTCAGGTTTAACGACCAACCCTTTATTATCGGATGATACGATTTTAACTGTGATTGTTTCATTAATTTTTTTATCTTTAAACCAATCAAAAGGATCTTTTTGAGTTTGACGTAGTCCGACTCTAATTTTTTGCTCAGTTGCTTTAATTTCTAAAACTTTAACTTTCAATTTATCGCCCTTATTGTACTTTGCCAATTCTTCTTCACCATTAGTAAGGTAAGTAAGATCATTGCAGTGTAAAAAAGCGTCAACATTTAGATCATCAACTTTTAAGAAAATAGAATATTCATTTTTGCTAACCACTTCTCCTTCAACAATTGTGTCAACGGGGTATTTTTTCTCAAAAGTTTCAAAAGGATTTTCAATAGTTAAACGATGTGAAATAGCAACTCTTCTTTTTTCTTTATCAATTTCAGTGATAACACAATCAATTTCATCTCCAATTTTAAAATTTTTCTTTACAGCTATATTTTTTTTGTTCCAGCTAATTTCTGAAGAATGCAGTAACGTTGAAAGACCAGGTTCTAGTTCACAAAACGCACCAAAATCCATTAGTTTAACAACTTTAACTTTATAAATTTTATTAAGTTCATAATTTGAAATATGCTCAAAAGGGTCTGGTGAAAGTTGTTTAATTGAACAACCAACTTGTAGTTTTTCTAAATCTACACTAATAACTTTCAAGGTATGTTTTTCACCAATATTAAAAACTTCATCCGGATGGTTAATTCTTGAATAACTGATTTCCTGCAAGTGGACCAAAACATCAAGAGTACCATTTACATCAAAAAAACAACCAAACGAACTATAACCTTTAACAATTGCATCTTTAATTATATCTCCTACCTTAAATTTTTCTACGATAAGTTTTTTATCTTCTTTTTTAAAAGAAGAGATTATTTCTCTACGAGATACACAGGCATTTCCACGAACTTTATCAAGTTTAATTAATTTAAATTTTTGTGGTTCGTTCATTAAATGACTAATATCTTTTAGAGGTTTGTCACTAATTTGTGATCCAGGTAAAAACATTAGCGATCCAGTATCTATATGCTCAACAATACAACCACCTTTAACACGTCCAGTAATTTTGCCCATAATAGGTTCGTCTTTATCATAAGCTTCAACTAATTTATCCCATCCTTGAATTTTTTGTGCCTTAGAAGCGGACACTAATACTTCTCCTTTTTTATCTTCTAATCTCTCAAGTAGTACAGAAATTGTTTCACCAACTTTAGCTTTATCAAGCATTCCCATACTCTTTAATTCATTGATATCCAATATAGGCTCAGACTTTAGTCCAGGTATTTCAAGAAACACAAAATTGTTAGTAACTTTATTTACAGTTCCGGTGATTACCTTACCTTCTTCAAGATCTTTGTTTTTTGTAAATTGTGAATTTAGAAGTTGTTCGAATTCTTTTGAAGCTGGGTTTGAAAGATCTTTATAAATTTCCATTAAGATTTAATTTTTTTATCCATAATTTGTTTTATTTTTAAAAAACATGAACTTTTAGATTCATTTTCACTAGATATCAAGTATTGATCCTTTGTTCTTTTTAATGGGGATATCTTTCTATTATAATCACTTTTATCACGTTTTTTGATACTTTTAAAGACTTCATTAAAGGATATCTTCTTATTTGATGCTTTTAACTCTTTATACCTTCTTAACGCTCTAGTTTTAGAGGTTGCTGTAATAAAAAATTTAAAATCAGCATCAGGTATAATTTTATAAGTTATGTCCCTACCATCTAGGCAAGAGCCATTATATTTTTTTGGTGGATGGTAAGCACTTTTTATTTGAAAGGCGTGTACTAATTGTCTTATTTTTTTATTTTGAGATATAACAGATGCCATTGTTCCAACATCATCAGTTAGTAAGCTCTTATTTTGCAAATCTTTAATGCTTAATCTGTCCATTTTTTTTTTAATATAGCTATAATTATATTTTAAAGGTTGTTTAAGTTTAATGTTTGCAATTAATCTGTATATCTTTCCGGTGTCTAGGTAAAAAAGGTTATAATATTTAGAAATTAACTTTGCTTGTGTTCCCGCACCTGCCGCCGCTGGTGAGTCAATTGCAACTCTTATCTTACTTTTATATTTTTTAATTTTCATTTATTTTTTATTCAACTTTTTAATTATTTCTAAAAAAGATGGAAAAGATGTTTTTATCGAATCAGAATCATGTATTTGCCACTGGCCACCACAAGTTAATGCCGCAATTGTACTCATCATAAATATTCTATGATCTTTTAAATATTCTTTGATTTTTATTTGTTTAGTTAATTTTAAGTTGGGCTTACCATATATTTTTATTGAATGATTTGTTAATTCTGTTTTTACACCCATCATATTTAAAATTTTAGAACCCCATTTTAATCTTGGACTCTCTTTTTGATTAAGCTCAGATAATTCTCTAAAATAAGAAATTCCTTTAGCTCTAGCAGCAACTAAAAAAATAATTAAAAATTCATCAATTGCACTAGAATTCAAATTAGGAGGACAATTAATTGCTTTTATTTTTTTTGAACTTTTTATAAAAATATCTGAAATTTTTTCACCTTTATAGTTTTTTTTGTTTTTAATTAATATTTTAATGCCCATTTTTTTTAAAATTTTTAATACACCAGTTCTTGAAGGGTTAATGTTAACATTCTTAATTAATAATTTTGAATTATCAGATAGTGCCGTAAGTACTATAAAGAATGCACTAGAGCTGATATCTGCAGGAATTGTATAATTAAATGATTGAATTTTTTTTTTCCCTTTAATTTTAATAAAGTCAAAATTTTTTGTTTTTTTTATTGTAATTGGAATTTTTAAATATTGAAAAAGTAATTCCGTGTGATTTCTTGATTTTTTTGCTTTTATGTAGGTTGTGCCGGAGGTATTAAGTGCTGCCAACATCACACTACTTTTGCATTGAGCCGATCCTTTGTTTTCAATATAATTTATAGGTTTTGCTATTTTAGTACCAATAATTGATAAGGGTAATTTATTTTTTTTAACAGAATAAAACTTAGCCCCAAAATTTTCCAATGGTTTAATTATTCTAGAAAAATCTCTTTTTGATAAACTTTTATCACCAATTATTTTGATTTTTCTATCAGAATGAACCAGTAAACCTAATATCAATCTACCAAAGGTACCTGAATTTCCAGCATTTAAAGTTAAATTATTTATATAATTATAACTATTCAAGCCATTACCAGTAACTTCACAATAATTATTTTTAAATTTTATTTTTACACCTAATTTTTTAAGGCAATTTAAAGCGCTTAATACATCTTCAGATTTTAAAAGTTTATAAGCTCTTGATTTTCCAATTGCTTGGGAGGCAAGTAATGCCCATCGAATAGACAAACTTTTGTCACCCTCTATTGATATTACTTTATTAAAACACTTAATCTTTTGATTGATTTTAAGAATTTCACCCATATTAACTTTTTGTAATTTTAGTAAAGCTTAAATGATTCTCCAAAATAAGCAGATTTTGCATCATTATTATTTATCAACTCAGAAGGAGTTCCAATTGCTACCAATTTACAATTTGAAAGAACAACCGCTATATCAACACATGTCAGCAAGTCTCTTGCTTGATGGTCGCAGAGTATTACGGATATATTATCTTCACTTTGTAAATTAACAATTATTTGTTGTAGCATTTTAATGGTCATAACATCCAAAGCTGCAAATGGCTCATCTAGCAAAAGAACTTTGGGATTACCCAGTAGTGCCAACGAAACTGTTAATTTTTTTCTTTGTCCACCTGATAAGTGGGTTGCCTTAATATTTCTAACCGCATCTAATTCAAATTTTGAAATTAAAGAATTTATTTTTTCATATCTATTTTTTTTATTTGGAACTACAATTTCTCCAATTGCATTTAGGTTTTCTAAAAGAGTTAGATCGTGAAAATAACCACCATATTGAGGAACATAACCAATTTTAAATTTTGTAGTTCTTAAATAAATCGGATAATCATTAACAATTGTTGAATTAATAATTATAGAACCATAATCTGGTTTGATTAGTCCTGTAATTAAATTAAATATTGTTGATTTTCCTACACCATTGGGTCCAAGCAATCCAAGAATTTGACCTTCATTTAGAACAAAACTTACATCATCTAAAACTTTCATTTGTCCAAATGATAAAGATAATTTATCTAATTTTATAATTGGTTTTTTTTTTTTAAAAGATTTTATGCGAAATTTTTTAATTATAGCCATTAATTTATACTTACAATTTTTACTGTTTTAGAGTTATTATTCATGAAAATTTTAGAATTTTTTGTAACTAGATTAATCTCCATCTTATCAGCCAGAAGTTTAGTATCTAAGTTCCTATAAATTATATTGTTGGATAGAGTTGCTAAGTTTGTACCAAATATTAAATCTAGATTATCCGAATTAGTGCTATGCTCATTATAGTTCATTAAGACATTTTCATAAAATTGCGTATTGTGGTTTGCATTATTGTAGGTAGCATTGTCCGCATAAATCCTTATTGGATTTGAATTATCTGTATTTATGATTGCTGTAACTTTTTTCATTTTAATTATATCTGGTTGATCATAAATTAACTCTCCATATTCAGATGAAATAACATAAAAACTGCCATTCTTAAATTCTGAAACATACTCTATATTATAAATAAGATTAGATTTTTTTTCATCTAAAATTTTCTTTTCATCGATAATTTCAATATTTTTTGAAATAGCAAGAGTCTTTTCTTTTATAAAATAAAACCTAAAAAAAAAAATAGAAATTAATACAACCGCCATTAAAAGAAATAATTGTAGGAATGTTTTGCTCAGCATTTAATTAATATTATTTTCAAGTAAGTTGTGAATATGAATAATTCCAATTATTTTATTTTTATTAGACGAGCTATTTACACATAAAGAGGTGATTTTATTATCATTCATTATAGAAAGGGCCTTTAAAGCCAATGTTTCTTTATCAACTTTAATGGGGTTTTTAGTCATTACATTTTTTACTTTAAGACTATGTAGATCATTATTTTTTTGACTCACTCTTCTTATTTGCCCATCTGTAATTATTCCAGTTGAATTTCCTTTAGAATTTCTTGCAATTAAAACACCCAATTTTTTTTTAGTACTAATTTCTAATGCGAACTTCATGTTAAGATTTTCATTTATAAAAGGAATCTTATCCTTAATTAACATTAAGTCTTCAACAGTTTTAAGTTTTGTACCCAAACTTCCTGAGGGATGAAATTTTTTAAAATCTTTTTTATTAATTTTTTTCTTCTCAAGAGTTGCAACAGCAAGGGCATCACCTATGCTTAATTGATTAATTGTGCTTGAAGTAGGTACAATTCCTAGTCCAGCCTCCATAACCTCAGGAGTGAGGAGTTTAATATCAGAGGCTTTATATAAAATAGAATTTTTTTTAGACATTATACCGATTAATGTAATTTTATTTCTATTTGCATATTTAATAATATTTTTTAATTCCTCTGAAGAGCCTGAATAACTTATTAAAATCAAAACATCTTTTTTAGAAATACTACCTAGGTCACCATGTGAACAGTCGTTTGCAGAAAGTGAAAAAGAAGGAGTTCCTACAGAAGATAGTGTTGAAGAGATTTTAGAAGCTATAAGTCCACTTTTTCCAACCCCACATAAAATTACTTTTGCTTGACATTTAACAATTGCACTCACAGCATCATTAAATGATTTACTAATAGAATTTTTTAGTTTTTTAAGAGCTTTTATTTCTAGGTCAATTACATTTTTAGCAATTTTTTTATAATCTTCTTTTTTCATTTAATGAGACCAGATATCATCTCTAAATAGAGCCAAATCAAGATCAACTCTAGTTTTTAAAAATTTTAAGCAATCGTTGTATAAATTAACTCTATTTTCTCTAACAAGTATCTTATTAAGTTCTTCATGAATTTTGTGGAGATAAACCACATCATTTGCACAATATTTTAGTTGAGCCGAAGTTAATTCTCCACCAAAGTCAGAACTTTGAAATTGTTTGCTTATATCAATATTAATAAATTCTTTAATTAAAGTTTTTAAAGAATGACTGTCAGAGTACGATCTAGCTAATTTCGATGCAATTTTGGTGTCTAAAGTATTTTTGGTATCAGTCTTTAAATAATATTTAATATGAGCCATGTCTGCTCTTCCATAATGAAATATTTTTGTTACTTTTTCATCTGACAGTATTTTGTTTAAATTAGGAGCATTATATTTTTTTCTGTTTAATTGGATGATGTGAGCATCTGAATTGCCACTTGAAATTTGAATAAGACACAATGGGTCTCGTTTAACATTTAAACCCATAAACTCTCCATCTACCGCTATAATATTGCCTAAATTCAAATCTTCTGGTAGATCGTTCTGGTGAACTTTAATATCAATATTCATTTTTAATTATATATATATGAAAGTAAAAAATTGTCTAATTTTTGGCGGCAGCGGACAAATAGGTCGTCATTTAATAAGAAAGCTGACAAAAAATAATTATAAAGTTACTGTAGTTACAAGAAACCTTCATCAAAAAGGCTATATAATTAAAACTCAAGCAAATGCTGGTTATATTGATATCGTTGAAGCTAATATTTTTGATGAAGAAAAAATAAGAAAATTTATTAGCAAAACAGATATTTGTATTAATTTAATAGGAATTTTATACGAAAAAAGAAAAGCCAATACTTTTAAAAATATACATTCTATTTTTCCTTCTTTATTATCTAAACTTTGTAAAGAATATAAGGTTCAGCAGTTTATTCATTTGTCTGCTCTGGGAATTAATGAAGCAATCGATTCAAGTTATGCTCGAAGTAAACTAGAAGGAGATATAGGTATTCAAAAAAATTTTCCTCTAGCTACAATATTAAGGCCATCAGTTGTATATTCTGTGGATGATGCTTTTACCACTAGTTTCATGACACTATTAAATAGGCTTCCAGTTTTTCCACTTTATTATAAAGGGAAAACAAAGTTTATGCCAATACACTGTTCTGATTTAACGGATATTATTTATCATGTTATTTCAAAAAATATTTGTTCAAAAATAATTGAATGTATAGGGCCAGAAACAATCTCATTAAAAAATATTATTTATAAATTACTAAAACTTATAAATAAAAATAGACTTTTAATTCCATTTCCATTATTTCTTGCAAATATGTCAGCAAATTTTTTTCAATTATTTCCAAAACCTTTATTAACTTTGGATCAATTAATACTTCTCAAATATGATAATGTTATATCAGGAAAGTATCAAACAAACTTTGATATAGGCGTACCCAGCACTCGTTTTTTTGAAGAAGAGGTTGAAAAGTATTGTTATATGTGGAGAGAAGGTGGAAAATTTTCTACTAAAAAATATAAACTAATAAAATAAAGATATTTCTTAACAAAGCTTTAAAAATTTATGATCTTCAATTTACTAATAGTCAAATATGTTATTTATATTTTCATATTTGTAATTCCATTAATTTTAAGTAAAGAAATAAATAAAAATTTAAAAATACTTTAAGATTTAAAAAGTTTAAGCAGTCTTAATTTTTTTTGAAATATACTGAGGAATATCCTCTTCTTTATCAATAGGATCTTCTTTTCTGACCTTAGGCTGGTAAGCATAAAGTAAATGAAGTTTGCAATATGAAAAATCTTTTAGAGATGATCTACCACAAAAATAAAATGATTCTTCTTCAGGATGACCTATCGGCCATTTACATGAATTTTCATCTAATTCCTCTAGTTTTTTTGGGTTTTCTGGCTCAAAATCTTTCTCAATAATTAATGATTGAAATCGACTTTTTCTTCCACGTTTATCTTTTAGGTTATTTTCACTACTATTTGTGTTTTGAAAATTTTGAGTTGAAGAAGAGCTTCTAGTTTTAATTTTAGAAGATAAATTAAGTCTATGAGCTTTTCCTATAACTGCATTTCTGCTGATGCCACCAATAATTTCAGCAATTTGGCTTGCTGTATTTCCTTTGCCCCAAAGCTCTTTTAACTTAGCAACTCTTTCATTATTCCAGCTCATAAATCTATATATAGTGTGTTAATTAATATTTATACTATATACAGATCACACATGATTAAGAAAAAAACAACACATTTTTTTGTTTTTTACACAATTAATTAAAAAAACTTTATAAATGAATACTTATGGTTGAAAAAAATAACAAATATCAAATTGGTGTGAGAAGATTTGGTATTATAAACTGGATTGGATTTAAAAGTTTATGGCTTAAAGAATGTAATAGATTTATTGCAGTATGGCAGCAAACACTTCTATCTCCACTTGTATCAAGTTTATTATTTTTATCAGTTTTATCTTTAGCGTTAGGAAATAATAGAGGAGATGTTCTTGGATATTCTTTTATAAGTTTTTTAGCACCAGGGTTAATTGCAATGAGTATACTTACTCAATCATTTAGTCACTCCGTGTCTTCATTGATGATTGGAAAAATTCAGGGAAATATAGTTGATATGTTGTACGCACCACTATCAGCACTAGAAGTCTCGATGGCAATAATATTAGCTGCTCTTACAAGAAGTTTTTTAATAGCTATAATTTCAATAGTTGTTTTTTCTTTCATAGTTGAAATACCCATTTATAATATTTTGTACATTTTTATTTTTGGATTTTTAAGTGCTTTTATTTTAGGAAGTTTAGGTTTCATAACTGGCCTTTGGGCTGAAAAATTTGATCATACAGCAACCGTAACTAATTTTATTATTACTCCCTTAAGTTTTTTATCTGGCGTGTTCTATTCTATAGATAAGTTACCGAAATTTTTTCAAATTATAAGTCATGTCAATCCTTTTTTTTATATGATCGACGGATTTAGATATGGCTTTCTTGGAAAATCAGATGGGTCAATAAGTATAGGGATAGTATATTTAATAATATTAAGCTTTGTAATGTGGTTTATAGCTTTTTATCTTTATAAAAAAGGTTACAAAATTAAATCATAGAATATGAGTGCTTTAGCTAAAAATTATAATAGAAGAAATATTGCATTTAAAAAAGGTAAAGGAAGTTTTCTTTATTCTACAAATGGAAAAAAATATTTAGATTTTATTCAAGGTATTGCTGTTAATTCATTGGGACATGCTAATCCTTATTTAATAAAAGCAATTAATAAACAAGCAAAAAAACTTTGGCACGTTTCAAATGCTTTTATTATACCAGAAGGTGAAAAATTAGCTCAAAGATTAGCAAAAAAAACTTTTGCTGATTTTGTGATATTTCAAAACAGTGGGACAGAAGCGACAGAAGTGGCAATTAAAGTTGCCAGAAGATATTTTTATTCAATTGGTCAACCTAAAAAAAATAGAATTCTTTGTGTAAAAAATTCATTTCATGGAAGAACTTTAGCTGCAATTTTTGCAAGTGGGTCAAAAAAAATGACTGAAGGTTTTGGACCAAAAGTAGATGGATTTGACCACTTTGAATTTGGTAACCATAGAGAGTTAAAGAAACGTATAACAAAAAGAACAGCTGCAATTATGATTGAGACCGTTATGGGAGAAGGTGGAATTAAAGTTATTCCAGATTGGTGTCTAAGAGATTTAAGAAAAATGTGCAATAAAAAGAAAATTTTATTAATTTTAGATGAAGTTCAGTGTGGAATAGGAAGGTCGGGAAACTTTTTTGCATTTGAAAAATCAAAAGTTAAGCCAGATATTGTACCTATAGCAAAAGGTATTGGTGGTGGTTTTCCACTTGGTGCTGTTTTAATGAATAAAAAAGTTGCATCGGGAATGACCGCTGGGACACATGGCTCTACTTTTGGGGGAAATCCTTTAGCAATGTCAGTTGGGAATGCAGTTTTGGATCAAATATTTAAAAAGGGATTTCTCAAAAATGTTCAAAATTTATCTAAATATTTTAATCATGAATTAAATAAAATAAAAAAAGAATTTCCAAAGATAATTAAAGAAGTAAGAGGAGTTGGTTTTTTAATAGGTTTACAATTATTTAAAGATCAAAAAAAATTTATTCAAAAATTAATGGATAATAAATTATTAACAATTAGAGCGGCAGAGAATGTAATAAGAATACTACCACCACTTACTGTAACAAAGACAGAAATTAATTTAGCTATTAAAATTATAAAAAAGGTTTGTATTAGTTATAGATAAAGATGAAACATTTTATTAATCTTAAAGATATAACTCCTACAGATCTTAAAAAAATAATTTTAGATGCAAGAAAGAGAAAAAAAAAAAAAAAAAATTTTAATACTCTAGAACCCGATAAAGACACTCCATTAAGAGGAAAACTACTCATTCAGATGTTTGAAAAATCAAGCCTAAGAACAAGATTAAGTTTTTATCTTGCAATAAAACAATTGGGAGGAAGTGCGCTAACTTTAAGACCCGATGAATTACATTTAGCAAAGGGTGGCGAAAGTTTATCTGATACGGCAAAAATTTTATCAACTTATGGTAATGGTTTTATGTTGAGAACCGATAGTGATGAAAAATTAAAAGAATTTAAAAAATATTTAACCATTCCAATTATTAATGGATTGAGTCCATCATCGCATCCTACTCAAGTGCTATCTGATATATTTACAGTCGAAGAAATTAAAAAAAAACCTATTTCAAAATTAAATATTTGTTGGATAGGAGATTCTAACAATGTTCTTAATAGCTTAATAGCAGCATCTGTTAAATTTTCTTTTAATCTAAATATTGGTTGTCCTAAAAATTATGAACCTAAAAAATCCGTAATAGAGTGGGTAAAAAAAAATAAAAGAAAAGTTAACATTTTTAATAATGCTAAAAAGGCAGCAGAGAATGCAGATGTTATTTTTTCAGATAAAGTTATATCTTTAAATGATAAAGTTAATAAAATTAAAAAAATTAAAGATTTTAAAAACTTTAAAATTAATTCAAGGTTAATGAGATCAGCTAAAAAAAATGCAATTTTTTTACATTGCCTGCCAAGAGGTCCTGAAGTTTCAAATAATGTTTTTTTAGGAAAACAATCAAAAGTTTGGCAACAAGCACTCAATAGAGTTTATGTTCAAAAAAGTATTTTATTATATTGTTTTGGAAAATTAAGGTAAGGGAGTAGGAATGTCACCATTTTGATTTAAATACATTATAACTGAAGCTCTATCTTTTTCTTTTTTTAACCCTGCGTATGCCATTTTAGTTCCTTTGATCCAGGTAGACGGTTTAATCAAGAAACCATTTAGTTCTTCAAATGTCCATTCCTTACCATATGTTGATAAAGATTTTGAATATTTATAATCTGAAACACTACCCACAGCTCTTCCAACCACATTATAAAGAGCCGGACCAATTTTATTTCCACCACCCATTTTTATAGAATGACATGATGCACACTTTTTAAAAATTTTTTCCCCATGACCAAGATTTGCCATTGACATTAATGCTGTAATATCAATTTTTTCTGATGCGCTAGATGTACTGGTCGTTGAAGCAGCTACAACTTCTACTTTATAACCAGGTTTTTCAGGTTTGTTTACTTTAAATACATTATCTGAAATTTTATCTAGACCAATTACAAGCAATACAACAAGTATAATAGCAGCTATGATTTTATTTAATTCGAACGAATCCATTTAATTATTATTATTTTGGACATATAACATGATAATTAAAAAAATACTTAACTTTTAATTTTTAATTTTGCGATCGTTTGACGCATAATATTGGTGAGTTTTATAATGACTAAAACATTAATTTTAATACCCTCACGAATGGCAGCCACTCGATTGCCAGGAAAACCACTCTTAAAAATTAATAATTTATCTATTATTTCCCATGTTCTTAAGAAAGCTGAAGAAGCAAATATTGGTGAAGTAGTTGTTGCAACAGAAGACCAGGAAATATTTGATGATGTATTAAAAAATGGAGGAAGAGCTGTTTTAACAAACAATAAACATAAAACAGGAACTGATAGAGTTTTTGAAGCTTATAAAAAATTAGAAATTAAAGACATTGACTATATTTTAAACTTACAGGGAGATGAGCCAGATATTAATAAAAATGATATTATTAGACTAAATACTTTTATGGTTAATAATCAATCTGATATTGGAACACTAGCAGCCAAAATTGAAGATGATTTAATAAAAGAAAATAAGAGCATCGTTAAGGTTATTACAAAAAACAAACTAGAAAATAATAATTTTCCACTAGCATTAAATTTTATTAGAAATGATTTATCAAAAACAAATAAAAATATATATCACCACATAGGCATCTATTGTTATAAAGTTAGCACTTTAGAAAAGTTTATTAATTTAAAACAGACAAAAAATGAAATTGAGAATAAGTTAGAACAATTAAGAGCCTTGGATAATAACTTAAATATAAATGTTGCTTTAGCAGAAACATCTCCTATAGGAGTGGATACAGAAGAAGATTATCTGGCTATAAAAAAAATTATGGAATATAGATTATTAAAATGAGTAAAATATATTTTCAAGGAAGTTATGGAGCATACTCACACTTAGCGGCACTTGAAATAAATCCAAAAGCTGAAATTATACCCTGCAAAACATTTGATGAATGCTTTTTGAAAGCAACCTCAGAAAATGACGTGAAAATAGTTATACCAGAGTCAAATCGAATCACAGGTAATATTGGAATTGAATATTTGATTTTCAAATATAGATTAAATATTTATGCTGAACACTTTCAAAAGATTGAACATAATTTGTTAGGACAGTTAGGAAGTAAGTTGAGTGATATTAAAGATGTTTTCTCTCATGCACAGGCTTTGTCTCAATGCTCAAATTTCATTAAAAAAAACAATATAGTTGAACACATCAGAGCTGACACAGCAGGTTCAGCGGATTCAATTTCAAAAAAAAAAAATAAAAGTGAAGCTGCAATTGCATCAACAATTAGTGCTAAAATTTACAATTTAAAAATACTTGCATCTAATATTGAAAATGAAAGTGGAAATGTAACTAGATTTTTTGTTATGGGTAAATCAGTCTTACAACCAGAGTATGAAGACAAAAAATACATAACTTCTTTTTTATTTAAATTAAAAAGTAAACCAGCAGCATTATATCAATCCCTAGGTGGTTTTGCGATTAATGGAGTTAATTTAACCAAACTTCAAAGTTTCCCTGAAAAAAATTCATTTATTTCGCATTTTTTTCTATGTGATTTAGATGGCCATATAGAAGATCCAAAAGTACAAAAATCTTTAGAAGAATTAGGACTACATTGTCAAGATTTTCACGTCTTAGGTGTTTTTCAAGCAGACAAATTTCGAGAAAAATAGATTTGAAACTTTTCTTGTAGATTGGAAAACATTACTGTTATAATAGTTTTCTGGAGGCTAGAGGTGGATACTGCTTGAACCCAACCAGATCTTAACAGAAGCAGTTGTAGAGACAGTTTTTCAGGTTCTAGTCTCCTTTTAAAAATGAATAAAAATACAAAAGTTTTAGCTTTAAAATATAGACCACAAACATTTGATGACCTCATAGGTCAAGACATTGTTGGTGAAACAATTTCAAATTCAATTAAGGCAAATAAAGTCCCCAATGCTTATCTTTTTACAGGAATTAGAGGAATAGGAAAAACGACTACAGCAAGAATAGTGGCCAAATCATTAAACTGTTCACACGGAGAAGCCAACGTTTGTAAAGATAATTTTTGTGAAAATTGTACTGCCATTGCAAATTCAAATCATATTGATGTTTTAGAAATGGATGCAGCAAGCAAAACTGGAGTCGATGATGTCAGAGATTTAATAGAATTTTCTAGATATGGACCAACTACAGCGAAGTATAAAATATTTATTATTGATGAAGTTCACATGCTTAGTAAACAAGCATTTAATGCATTATTAAAAACCTTAGAAGAGCCACCTGAATATTTAAAATTTATTTTTGCAACAACAGAAATAAAAAAGATTCCTATTACTGTAGTTTCTCGATGTCAAAGATTCGATCTATCACGAATTAAATCTTTGGAATTATTTAATTTTATAAAAAAAATTAAAGACAAGGAAAAAGGAAAAGCATCTGACGATGCACTTAAGCTAATTGTTAAAATTTCAGAAGGCTCAGTCAGAGATGCACTGTCTCTATTGGATAGAGCCTTATTAACCCTAGATGAAAATAAAGAATTGGATTTAGCTTCTACACAAAAAATTTTTGGCTATTTTGATAAGTCCCAACTAATTAATCTTTTTCAACTTATATTTGAAGGAAAAGAAGAAAAAGTATTAAATATCTATAGAAAAATTTATGATCAAGGAATTGAGCCCAAGGTTTTTATTAATGATTTTTTAGAACTATTATATTATTTCAAAAATATAGAATCATTAAATATTGACGGTACAAATTTTTCATTAAATGATGATGAATTTAATAAGATAAAAAAAATCTCAGAAAATATTAACAATGAAACTTTAATATTATTTTGGCAGTTTACAATTAAGACATTGGAGGAACTTGATAAAGTGTCCAATCAGCATCTATCAATGGAAATGTTTTTAATTAGATTAATTCACTTAAAAAGCATTAAAAATACTACTGAAAATACTACTGAAAATACTACTGAAAATACTACTGAAAACCACAATTCAATAAAAGAGGAAAGTGAAGACTTATTTGGAATAAAAGATAAAATCCAAACAGTAGGACAGATAAAAAATATAGCTCAAGAAAAAGATTTAAAACTTAAAGAAAATAAAGAAATTGAAACACAAGCTAAACTTATTAATTCCTTTGATGATTTGTTAGAAATTTGCTCTTCTAAAAAAGAAATTAAATTAAAATACGAATTAGAAAAAAATGTTAATCTTGTAAGTTTTGAAAATCAAAGAATAGAAATCTCTTTTAATGAAGACCTGGATAAAGAATTTATTAAAGATCTATCTTCAAAACTTTATGAATGGACTAATAATAGATGGATTATTACACTTAGCAAAACAAAAGGTGAGCCATCAAAAAAAGAAAAAGAAATTAATCAAAAAAAAGAATTAATAAATAATGTAAAAAATTCTTCAATCTATAAAATTATGCTAGAAAAATTTCCTGACGCAGAATTAATTGATCTAAAGTTATTAAAAAAAGATGGAAAAAATGACTGATTTTACAAAAATATTAAATAAAGCAAAAGAGTTAGAGGCGAAGATGAGGGAAAGTCAGGAGAAAATTAAAAACATTCAAGTAGAGGGTATATCGGGATCTAATTCAGTAAAAATTACCTTAAATGGGGAAAATGAAATGATAAAAATCGATTTATCAGATGAAATTATGAAAGAAGACAAAATCATAATAGAAGACTTAATTGTTGCAGCACACAATAACGCAAAGACTGAATTAAAATCTAAAACCTCAGAAGAAATGTCAAAATCTGCAGGTCAGCTAGGTGTTCCTGGTTTTAAGTGGCCCCTTTAATTTGATGCAAAATATTAATGAAATAGAAGAGTTAATTAAATTAATATCAAAACTTCCAGGTCTTGGACCAAAATCTGCAAAGAGAATAGTATTAAAACTTATCAATAATCGAGATGAGCTAGTCAAACCAATGGCCAATACTTTAGCTCAAGTTTATAAAAATGTTATTAGATGCCAGTCATGTGGAACTCTAAAATCTAATTTAATTGGATGTAATAATTGTGAGAACACTAACGAGAAATATAATAAAATTTGTGTAGTTGAAGATATTGCAGATCAGTGGTCGATTGAAAGCTCTAATATTTATAAGGGGTATTTTCACATTCTTGGTGGAACAATTTCTTCAGTGGGTCAAAGAAAAGAAGACCTTCTAATTAATTCATTAGCTGAAAGAGTAAATAGAGAAGGTATTGAAGAAGTTATAATAGCAACAAGTGCAACTGTTGAAGGACAAACAACGGCTTATTACATTAAAGACAGTCTCAAAAAAATAAATGTTAATGTTACGAAGTTAGCACAAGGTTTACCAGTTGGTGGTGAAATAGAAAATCTAGATGATGGAACATTATTCTCTGCTTTTAAAAATAGAACTGGAATAAAATCTAGTTCAGATTAATTTTTTTTAATTAATCTGTTTAAATGTAAAAGAGGTTCGGTATAGCCTGAGGGTTGCATTCTACCATGAAATACCAAATCACAAGCAGCTTTAAAAGCAACTGACTTATCAAAATTAGGTGACATGTTTTGATATAATTTGTCAGCTTTATTCTGTTCGTCAACTATTTTTGCCATTTTTTTCATAATTTCTAGAACTTGCTTACTTGAACAAATTCCATGATGAATCCAATTAGCAATATGTTGTGAAGAAATTCTTAAAGTAGCCCTATCTTCCATTAAACTGATATTATTAATATCAGGCACTTTTGAACAACCCACACCTTGATCAATCCATCTCACAACATAACCTAACAGTGTTTGAGAAGAATTTGAAATTTCAGAATTAATTTCTTCAATAGACCAATTAGGTCTATCAGCAATTGGTATAGTTAGAAGATCATCTAATTTTGCAACCTCTCTTTTTTGTAATTCTTTATGTTTGTTAAAAATATTTATTTCATGATAATGAAGAGCATGAAGAGCGGCAGCTGTAGGCGAAGGTACCCAAGCACAATTTGCTCCAGCTTTTAAATGGCCAATTTTTTGTTCCATCATATCAGCCATTTTGTCAGGCATGGCCCACATCCCTTTCCCAATTTGAGCTTTACCTGAAAAACCACACAAAAGGCCAATATCGACATTATTATTTTCATATGCAGTAATCCACTTGGAAGATTTCATATCTCCTTTTTTAATCATAGGACCAGCTTCCATTGAAGTATGCATTTCATCACCAGTTCGGTCTAAGAATCCAGTATTAATAAAAAATACTCTATTTTCGAGTGTTCTAATGCACTCTTTTAAGTTTGAAGAGGTTCTTCTTTCTTCATCCATAATACCAATTTTACATGTATATTTTTCTAATTCTAAAACTTCTTCAACTCTAGTAAAAATAAGATCTGTAAATGCAGTTTCGTCAGGACCATGCATTTTCGGTTTAACAACATAAATAGATCCGGTTCTTGAATTACCTTTCTTATTCATATCATGAAGGCATGCCGCAGAAGTTATAAAAGCATCCATGATTCCTTCTGGAATTTCAGAGCCATCTCTCAAAGTAACTGCAGGGTTAGTCATAAGGTGACCAACATTTCTTATTAAAAGCAAACTTCTACCATGTAATTTTAAGTTCTTTCCATCTTTAGAGGTATAGCTCCGATCAGGATTTAATTTACGTTCAAAATTCTTACCATTTTTTTTAAATTTTGAATTCAAATTACCATTCATTAATCCAAGCCAGTTACGGTAACAAATAACTTTGTCCTCAGCATCAACTGCAGCAACACTATCTTCGTTGTCACAAATAGTTGATATTGCCGCTTCAACAATAATATCACTTATACCAGCAACGTCATGTGTGGCACTGAAAGCTTTTGGGTTTATGATAATTTCTATATGAAGATTATTGTTTTTAAGTATAATTGCTGAAGGTTTATCACTTCCCCCCCTATGACCAATAAACTTATCTAAATTTTTGAGCTTATTTTCTTTGCCATCTTTATGGATGATTAATTTACCATCTTTAATTGACAAACTTGTTAAATCTTTCCAGCTTAGACTATCTATTGGAAAATATTTATCTAAAAAATTTCTTCCATATCTTATTACCTCTTGTCCTCTTAAAGGATCATATCTCTCACTACCCCCTTCATCAGATTTAATTATATCTGTCCCATAAAGACTATCGTATAAACTCATCCATCTTGCATTAGCTGCATTAAGCGCATATCTTTCATTCATAATAGGGACTACTAATTGAGGCCCAGCAATACTAGTTATTTCTTCATCCACATTTGTGGTTTTGATTTTGAAATTAGGCCCTACTTCTTTTAAGTAGCCAATTTCCTTTAAAAAATTTTTATATTTTTCCAGGTTAATTTCATTACTTTTATTTTTAATATGCCAGTTATCTATTTTTTTTTGCAAGTCTTCTCTTATTTTTATTAATTCTTTATTTCTAGGAGCCAATTCATGAACAGCTTTATCAAATCCAAGCCAGAATTTTTCAGGTGAAATTTCTGTATTTTTAAGAAGTTCGTTATTTACGAAATTTAGTAGTTCATTAGCAACTGAAAGATTATTAATTTTTGTATATGTTTTTTTCATAGCACCCAATTAGCCCCATCTGTATATTTGCCTGAGAGTTTTGCTCCATCGGCGAGATTAAATCTCTTTCCAGAGTGTTATGTTTTTTTATTGGTCCTTTTGCCTGAGAGTTTCCGGGGTGGTTGCTCCTTCGACGTTATAAATTATATAATCTCTCCTAATTAATAAATACTAAACCTTAACAAAATTATGTCAAATATTAAATATTTACAGCAATCATTGCCGTATTTAATATTATTTATTTAAAACATTTTGTTGCCTTTTTTGATAATTAATTAATACTTAAAATATTCAAATGAAAAATTATTTAAATTTCGAAACTGATATTAAAAATTTAGAAACTGAAATAGAAAAACTTAAAGACCCATATAATCAAGATGGCCTAACTGAGGTAGATACAAAAAAAATTTCAGAGATTCAAACTGAAATAGATAAAAAGTTGCAAGATATTTATTCTAACTTAGATCCTTGGCAAACTACTTTGGTGGCAAGACATGAAGATAGACCTAAATCAAAATTTTTTATAGAGAATTTGTTTGAGGATTTTATTCCTCTCTCAGGTGATCGATTTTATGGAGAAGATAAATCCGTATTAGCTGGCTTTGCAAAATTTAATGAAACTTCAGTTTTAGTAATTGGCCAAGAAAAAGGTGAGAATCTTGAGACAAGAATTAAAAGAAATTTTGGGATGATGAGACCTGAGGGCTATAGAAAAACAATAAGATTAATGAAACTTGCAAACAAATTTAATATACCGATAATTTCATTTATTGATACACCGGGTGCTTATCCAGGGGTAGGCGCCGAAGAAAGAGGACAAGCAGAGGCAATTGCAAAATCTATAGAGTGCTGCATGGAGTTAAAAGTTCCAACATTTGCAATTGTGATTGGAGAAGGAGGCTCGGGAGGAGCAATAGCATTAGCATCTTCTAACAAAGTTATAATGTTAGAAAATGCAATATATTCCGTAATATCACCAGAAGGATGTGCTACAATTTTATGGAGAGATCCCAAAAAGACTCTTGATGCTGCAAAAGCAATGAAATTGTCTGCTACAAATCTTTTAGAATTAAAAGTTATTGATGAAATCATTCCGGAACCAGCTGGAGGTGCTCATAGAGATAAAGATCTTATTCTAAATAATGTGAGAAAATCTATTGAAGATAATTTAAACAAATTTCTAAATATGACTGGAGAAGATATATTTAATCATAGAAAGAATAAATTTTTAGAAATTGGGAGAAATAAAGGTTTTGTTAGTCAATTAGATGACATAAGTGCACTAAGCATGAAGAAAAACAAGATTAACATCTTTATAGAAAAATTTTTTAGAAATAAGAATAATTTAATTTTTTTAGGTATTTTTTTATTATTAGTTTTTTCTTTTATCTATTTTTTATAAAGAACCGCAACAATTTTTAAATTTTTTTCCTGTTGCTTCACATCTCTCATTTCTTGAAATCTTTTCACCACTTTTTTTAATTAGCAAACATTTAGGGTTGTTGGATATTTCTACTCCCTTTTTATTATTGGCAGTTAAACTGTTATTTGTTTCTTGCACTATTTTTAAGTTCATTAAAATTGTTACAAAGTCTAGTTTTAGTTTATTTAATAAGCTTTCAAAAAGATCAAAAGCTTCTTTTTTATACTCAACTAAAGGATCTCTTTGACCATATGATCTAAGACCTATTACTTGCCTTAGCTGCTCAAGGTATTGAATGTGAGATTTCCAGTTCAAATCTATACTTTGTAAGAAAATTCTTTTTTCTATTTCTCTAGCCTTTTCTTCATTTAAAATTTTGATTCTCTCATTTCTTGTTTCTAAAAATTTTAAATTAATCTTTTCTTTAAATTCTTGACTTTTTAAATTTGTAAGGTTTATAATTTCTTTTTCATCAAAACTTTTTCCAAGTAATATCTTTAACTGGTTATGGAATTCACTATTTTTTGATTGAGATAAACTTTGAGTTTTTAAACTCATTAAATTATCAATAATTTCTGATAAAAATTCATCTGAATAATCAAAGATTTTTTCACTATTCATTACATTTTTTCTTTGAGAAAATATTACGTGTCGTTGATCGTTTAAAACATTATCAAATTTTAATAAAGTTTTTCTTATATCAAAGTTTCTTGACTCCACTTTTTGTTGTGCTCTTTCTAATGCTTTATTTATCCATGGGTGGTCAATGCTCTCCCCATCTTTTAATCCAAGTTTTTGAAGAATATTGTTCATTGATTCAGAGCCAAATATTCTCATCAAATCATCTTCTAAACTTACGTAGAAAATTGAGTTTCCCTCATCTCCTTGTCGGCCCGCCCTTCCTCTCGCTTGATTATCAACCCTTCTAGACTCCATTCTCTCGGTCCCGATCACAAATAAACCGCCTAAGGATTTGATATTATTCTTACTTAAGTCCAGTTCATTTTCTGGTTGGCTTCCCTTTTTTCCACCAAGTTGTATATCAACACCTCTTCCAGATATGCTTGTGGTTATTATAATTGAATTTAGCTTACCTGCATTAGCTATTATTTCAGCTTCATTCTCATGGTTTTTAGCATTTAAAACAGTGTGTTTTATTTTTACACCATCTAAAAGTTTAGAATATATTTCTGATTTATTAATGCTTGATGTAAAAATTAAAACTGGTTGGCCTGATTTGTTACATTCTAAAATTTTTGTTATTATTGCTTTGTTTTTTTCCAATTCTGTTCTAAAAATCTGGTCGTTCCAATCTTTCCTAATCATTGTTTTATTAGTAGGAATGATTACTACATTAAGATTATATATTTCATAAAATTCTTCAGATTCAGTTGCAGCAGTTCCCGTACATCCTGAAATTTTATTATAGAGTTTAAAATAGTTTTGATAAGTAATTGATGCTAGAGTTTGATTTTCAGCTTGTACCTCAATATTTTCTTTTGCTTCAAGTGCCTGATGAAGCCCGTCACCAAACCTTCTTCCTTCTAAAATTCTACCTGTAAGTTCATCAATTATTTTTAGAGAATTATTTTGAATGATATAGTCTCTACCTTTTTCAAATAAATGATTAGCTCTCAAGGATTGATTTACATGATGAACTAATCCTAAATTTTCAGGATCATAAAAATTATTATTTTTAAGTATACCAGCAGAAGAAAATATTTTTTCCACATTGTTTATCCCCTGATTAGTAAGTAAAATATTTTTATCTTTTTCATCAATTTCATAATCTTGTGTATTTAATTTTTTAATCAATTTGTCTATTGCAAGATATTGATCAGTTTTGTCTTCAGCGGCACCTGAAATAACCAAAGGAGTTCTTGCTTCATCAATTAAACATGAATCTATTTCATCAACTATAGAATAAAAATGCCCCCTCTGAACCATTTGATCTTTTGAGAATTTCATATTGTCTCTTAGATAGTCAAATCCAAGTTCACTATTTGTTGCATATGTAATATCAAGGTCATAATTTTTCTTTCTTTCATAGTCGTCTTGATCATTATTTATATAACCAGAGGTTAATCCCAAAAATTTATAAATTTCGCCCATGTCCAAGGAATCTCTTTTTGCCAAATAATCATTAACAGTAACAATATGTACACCGTTCTCATTTAAAGCATTTAAGTAAGCGGCTAGAGTAATGGTTAAAGTTTTCCCTTCACCAGTCCTCATCTCAGATATCTTACCCTCATGAAGAACAACACCTCCAATTATCTGTGCATCATAATGTCTTTCATTACGAGTTCTTTTTGAAGCTTCTCTTACAAGGGCAAAAGCTTCTGGTAATAATTCATCTATATTTTCTCCTCCTCTAAGTCTTTCTTTTAATTCAAGAGTTTTTGCTGGAAAATCCCCATCAAGGATATTTTTAATTTTATTTTCATATGAGCTAACTTTATCAACAATCTTAGCAATTCTATTGAGTTCCTTCTGGTTACTTGATTTAATGAATTTTAAGAGAAAATTTAAAGGATTTAGCATCTAATTTTTTTGGTATATTATTTAATTACAACTTTTAATATAGGTATTAAATAAATATTTTAAATAGTATGAAAATAAATCTAAAAAACATTATGAACAAAGGGCCCTTAAAGTCAAAAATGAATGACTTTCAAGACTTGGAGCATATTGATGGACTTTCAATATCTACTATTAGTGCTAATTTATATGGTAAGGCTAGAGATGATTTGGTTATGTTTTATTTTAGGGATGGTGCAAATTATGCATCAGTTTACACCAAGTCAAAAATAATTTCTGAAAATATAAAGTGGAATTTAAACTCAAAAAGCAAAAAAATAAAATCACTAATTGTTAATACAAGAAATGCGAATGCTTTTACCGGTTCAAAAGGTTATCAAGGTTTAAAGGAAATAGCCGAAGAACTTTCAATACAACTATCTAAAAAACAAGGAGAAGATGAAGATCATCCAAAAAAAGTTTTGCCTAGTGAAATTATTTTTGGATGTACAGGTACTATAGGTGAAGAATATCCAACTGAAAGAATAAAAAAAAATATTCCAGAGTTAATTAGTAAAATTAGATATACACAAAATAAGTTAATATGGATCAAGGCTGCATTAGGCATAATGACAACCGATACAAAGCCAAAACTTGCAATGGAAGAATGTTACATTGGTAAAGTGAAAATTAGAATATATGGAATAGCTAAAGGTTCAGGAATGATTTACCCAAATATGGCGACAACATTAGGCTATATATTTACAGATGCAAATTTTTCAAATGATATTTTAAAAAAATTACTCAAAAAAAATATTGAGACAACTTTTAATGCGATAAGCTGTGATGGAGATACAAGCACCAATGATATGGTTTCAATTTTTTCAACAGCAAAAAAAAATAACCTAATTATAAAAAATATTAATGATAAAAAGATAAAAGATTTTAATAGTGCGCTAAATTCAGTTCTGTTAAATTTAGCAAAAAGAATAGTAGCAGATGGTGAAGGAGCAACTAAATTTATCACAATTAATGTAAAAAAAGCAAAAACAGAAGAAGAAGCAAAAAAAATTTGCTTTTCAATTGCAAATTCCTCATTAGTTAAAACAGCAATAGCAGGGGAGGATCCAAACTGGGGAAGGATAGTTATGGCGATTGGTAAATCAGGGGTAGATATTAATTTAAAAAAATTATCAATTAAATTTGGAGATTTTAAAATTATAGAAAAAGGAAAACTTGCAGAAAACTACATTGAAAGTAACGTTGAAAATTATATGAAGAATGAAAAAATAGATTTAACAATTAACCTTGAAATGGGATCAAAATTTTTTATAGCATATACAATGGATTTAACTAAAAAATATATAGAAATTAACTCAGATTATAGAAGCTGATTAGTCATTGAATTAATTTTAAAAATTATGATTAAATATAATCTTATATGTAAAGATTGCACTATTTCTTTTGACAGTTGGTTTTCTTCATCTAAAGAATTTGAAAAATTAAAAAAAAAAAATTTTCTTAATTGTTATATTTGTGACTCACTGAATATCGAAAAAAATATAATGGCGCCAAGTATACTTAAGTCAAAAAGTAACACCATGGTAGATACTAAAGATAAAAAATATGAAGATATTAAAAAAACAATATCAGAATATAGAAAATTTATTAAAAAGAACTTTGATTATGTTGGTAAAAATTTTACTTATGAAGCGAGATCAATACACTATAAAAATAAAAAAGTTTCAAAAGGAATTTATGGTTCAGCAACCAAAGAAGACCTTAAAGAATTAAAAGAAGAAGGGATAGAAATTGAAACGATACCTTGGATAAAAGATAATACTAATTAATTTTTAATAAATTTAACTATGTAATTTACAGAGGTGTCGCTACTTATTTTCCAACTGTTATCAAGCATATTGAATTTCATACCATTTAATTTTTTAAATGTTAAATTGTTTTTTTTCGAAATATTTATTAAATCATTAGGTTTGACAAACTTTTCCCAGTCGTGAGTCCCAATTGGTAACCATTTTAAAATATATTCAGCTCCAATAATTGCAAATGCATATGACTTTAGAGTTTTATTTAAAGTTGCAACAAACATTAATCCATTTTTTTTTAATAATTTTGAACTTTCTTTAATAAAAAAATTGATATCTTCAACATGCTCAACTATTTCCATATTTAAGATTACATCGAATTTTACTTTAGTTTTTAGCATTTCAGGTGACGCTACTTTGTAGTTTATTTTAAGCTTACCTTTTTTTGCATGAAATTTTGCTACTTCAATATTTTTTTTGGATGCATCTATTCCAACTACACTTGCACCAAGTCTACACATTGGCTCGGACAATAATCCACCACCGCACCCAATATCTAGTATTTTAATATTTTTTAATGGTTTGTCTGAAGACTTCATATTGAAATCTTTGGCTATATTGTCTTTTATATATTTAATTCTTATAGGGTTAAAGTTATGTAAAGGTTTAAATTTTCCATTAGGATTCCACCATTCTTTAGCAATTTTAGAAAATTTTTCTATCTCTTTTTTATTTATTGAATTCATAATAGATCACTTGTGGACATAACAATTAAGATGTATTTTATCAAATATAAATTAAATATAATAATCAATGAAAACTGTCGTATTAAAGTTCGGTGGAACTTCTATAGGAAATATAGAAAGAATTAAAAAAGTGGCCAATATAATTGGCTCATATAAAAAGAAAAATATTGGAGTAATTGTAGTTTCTTCAGCGATGAGTGGAACTACTAACGACTTAATAAAAAAAGCAAAAGAATTGAGTAGCAGTTTTGATCCTGCAGAATACGATGCTTTATTGTCATCTGGTGAACAAGTGGCTTGTGCTCTAATAGCTGGAAGGCTAAAACATCTTGGATACAAAGCAAGATCTTGGATGTCTTGGCAAATTCCGATTATTACTGACGGTCCACACGGCTCATCAAGAATTAGCAAAATAAATAAAAATAAAATATTAAAGTTTATTAACTCTGGTGGAATACCTATTATAACTGGCTTCCAAGGAATTAATCTAGACAATAGAATTACAACATTAGGTAGAGGTGGAACAGATGCATCTGCAATAATGCTAGCGAAATTTTTTAAATCAAGTACATGCGATATTTATACAGATGTAGATGGTGTATATACTACAGATCCCAAAAACCATTCAAAAGCAAAAAAAATTCATAAAATTTCCTACGATGAGATGCTTGAAATGGCCTCTCTTGGTGCAAAAGTCATGCAACCAACTTCAGTTCAAGATGCAAAATTAAACAACATAAGCTTCAGTGTTAAATCCTCATTTGTAAAAAATAAAGGAACTCTAGTAACTGATAATAAAAAAGCTTTTAGTGATCAAATTATAACTGGAATTACCTCAACCAAGAAGGATGCTAAAGTTACCATGATTGGAGTTAAGGATAAACCTGGTGTTGCAGCATCGATTTTTAAACCACTATCACTTAATCAAATTAATGTAGATATGATAGTACAAAATATCTCATTAAACACCGAAGAAACAGATTTGACATTTACTATTAAATCAGAAGATTTAAAAAAAACAGAGAGAATCATAAAACAAAATAAAAAAATTTCTTTTAGAAAATTTATACATGATAGTAATATATCTAAAGTATCAATTATAGGAGTTGGAATGATTACGACACCTGGAATTACTTACAGAATGTTTCAAGCATTAGCTTTAAAAAAAATTAACATTATGGTTATTTCAACTTCTGAAATAAAAATTTCAGTTTTAATTTCAAATAGGCATGTAAAAAAAGCTATTGCCGCACTTCATAAAGAATTTAAATTGGACTAAATAATGAGCTTAAGACCATTCAGAGATATTCATAGAAAAAAAACAAAAGTTATGAATGTTGGTGATGTAAAAATAGGAGGAGACAATCCTATTTCAGTTCAATCAATGACGAATACTTTGACCTCAGATATTCAAGCAACAATTAAACAAATTAATGATATTCATGAAGAGGGAGCAGATCTTGTAAGAGTTTCTTGCCCTGATGAACAATCTTCTTTAGCTCTTAAAGAAATTACCAAAAATGTCTCTGTACCCATAATTGCTGATATTCATTTTCATTATAAACGAGCTATCGAAGCAGCAGAAAATGGAGCAAAATGCTTAAGGATTAATCCAGGCAACATAGGTGATAAATCAAAGATACACGATGTGTTAAGTGCAGCTAAAAATAATGGGTGCTCTGTAAGAATAGGTGTAAATGCAGGGTCACTCGAAAAAGATATTTTAGAAAAATATAAAGAACCGTGCCCAGAAGCTTTAGTAGAAAGCGCCCAAAGAAATATTAAAATTTTAGAAGATCAAGATTTTTTTAATTTTAAAATTAGCGTTAAATCTTCAGACGTTTTTTTATCTATGGCAGCATATCGTCAACTTTCAAAGGTAACCGATTACCCCTTACACCTAGGAATTACAGAAGCGGGTAGTTTTATTTCAGGAAGTATTAAATCTTCAATAGGTTTGGGTTCCCTTTTAATGGATGGAATAGGTGATACCATAAGAATTTCATTGTCTGATGACCCAGTTAAAGAAATCAAAATTGGAAATGAAATATTAAAATCGCTCAATTTAAGAAACAGAGGTGTAAAAATTATATCTTGTCCATCCTGCGCAAGACAAGCTTTTCAGGTTATTGACACAGTAAAAATATTGGAAGAAAAACTTTCACATATAAAAACCCCATTAACCTTATCTATTATTGGATGCGTAGTTAATGGACCAGGAGAAGCTGCAATGACAGATGTTGGTATAACTGGCGGTGGAAAGGGTAGCAATATGCTTTATTTATCTGGCATTCAAAGTGAAAAAGTTTTATCAAAAGATATAATATCAAAAGTTGTAAGCGAAGTTGAAAAAAAAGCTGCTGAACTAGATAGAAAATTATAATGATACCTCTAAAAACTATAGAAGATTTAATTTCTAAACATTCTATGTTGGAAAAAGAATTGTCATCAGGTGAGATAGATAAAAAATTTTTTGCTGAAAAATCTAAGGAGTATTCTGATTTAAATGAAGTAATTGAACATGCGAAGAAATATTTTTCATATGAAAATGAAAGAAAAGATTTAGAAAAAATTTTAGAAGAACCAGGTGGTGATGAAGAATTTAAGATTATGGCTGACACTGAGTTAAAAGATCTTAAATTAGAAAATGAACTAATAGAAAAAAAATTAAAATTATTTTTATTACCAAAAGATGAGGCTGATAAAAAAAATGCCATTATAGAAATTAGAGCAGGAACTGGAGGGTTAGAAGCAAGTCTATTTGCTGCTGACCTTTTTAAAATGTATGAAAAAATAAGTCATAAAAAAAAATGGGAATTAGATTTGATTAGCATGTCACAAAGTGAAGCGGGAGGACTAAAGGAAGTGATAGCATCAATTAAAGGAAAAAATATTTATTCAACACTAAAATATGAAAGTGGAGTTCACCGTGTTCAGAGAGTTCCAGATACAGAAACTCAAGGAAGAGTGCATACATCAGCGGCAACTGTTGCTGTTTTACCGGAGGCAGAAGAGGTTGATTTAAAGATTAATGAATCAGATTTACGTATTGATGTTTTTAGAGCAGGGGGTCCAGGTGGACAATCGGTTAATACAACTGATAGTGCTGTAAGAATTACTCATATTCCAACTGGCCTATCAGTGTCTCAACAAGATCAAAAATCACAACATAAAAATAAAGCAAAAGGAATGCTTATTTTAAGAGCAAGACTTTATGATTTAGAAAGAACAAGAATTGATCAAGAAAGATCTGAAGATAGAAAAAGTAAAATAGGAACTGGAGATCGATCTGAAAGAATTAGAACATATAATTTTCCACAAGGAAGAGTGACGGACCATCGCATCAACCTAACTCTACATAGACTTGAAGAATTTTTAGAAGGTGAGGCATTTGATGAAATGGTGGAAAACTTAACACTACAAGCCCAAGAAGAAAAACTGAGTAATTTAAGCTAAAATGAATATCCAGGATATAATCAATAAAGGAACAAATATTTTAAAAGCAAATAATATAGTGAATCCGTATCTTGATAGTGAAATACTTCTGTCTGAATCAATCAATAAAGACAAAAAACATATTATTTTAAATCCTAAAGAAATTTTAAACGATAAACACTTAGATTTTTTTAATAATTTAATTGAAAGAAGAAAGAAGGGTGAGCCAATTGCTTATTTGATAAACAAAAAAGAGTTTTGGAAAAACGAATTTTATGTAAATAAAAATGTTTTAATTCCAAGACCAGATACAGAGTTAATAGTAGAACAGGTTCTAAAAATTTATTCAAAGAACTCTCAACTGCAAGTTCTTGATATTGGTACTGGTTCTGGATGCATACTTCTATCTATACTAAAAGAAAGAGTTAATTTTTATGGGACAGGGATAGATATTTCAAAAAAAAGTATAAATGTAAGTAAATTCAATGCCAAAAAACTCAAACTGAGCAATAGAGTTAAATTTTATAATTCAGATGTTGACAATTTTAAAATAGGCAAATATGATCTAATTGTTTCAAATCCTCCATATATTGAATTATTAAGTTTAAAATATTTGGAAAAAAATGTTGTTAACTTTGAGCCAAAGTTAGCTTTAAGTGGTGGGTTTGATGGTTTTTCAAAAATTAGAAAAGTTGTTAACAAAGCAAGTAAAATAATTAAGACAAAAGGTAAATTTATTTTAGAGATTGGTTTTAATCAAAAAAATAGAGTTAAAGGAATATTAAAAAAAGAAGGGTTTTACATTAACAAAACTCTAAAAGATTATGGAAATAACGATCGCTGTATAATCAGTACTAAAATTTAAAAAATTAATTAAATCATATGGTTACATTTAGAAATAATAATAATAATAATGGTAGAAGACCCCCTTATAGAGGCACCAATAATAGAAGGCCTCCTTTTAGAAGAAATGATGATAGTTCAAATTTTTCAAATCATGATAAATATCCAAGAAAGTCCCTAGGAGGAAATAACCACAATGCCGCAAAATTAATTGAAAAATATAACGATTTAGCAAGGGAAGCTTTGGCAAATGAAGATAGAACTTTGTCTGAAAGCTACTTTCAATACGCAGATCATTTTACTAGAGTGCAGAATGAACAAGAAAGTAAAAGGGCTGTTAAAGTTGATATTAAACCAACAGACTCAGTTACGCAAATTAAGGTAGAAGAAAAAAAAGATATTACCAAACAATTAGAAGATACAAAAAACGAGCCTAAAGACAAGAAACTTATAAAGCCAGCAGAAGAAAAACTAGCTACAAGTTAATTTAAACCCATAATCAACTCTGACTTTAGAACGTCTAATTTAATTTTTGTAATTTCAAATAATTCTCTTTCTTTATTGGTTAGTATTTTACCAGAAGGCAATTTTAATGTTTGAGAATTAATTTGTTTTCCATTTTTAATCACTTCATAATGTAAATGAGGACCGGTGGAGTTACCAGTGGAGCCCACAAAACCAATTATTTGTCCCTGTCTAACTCTTAGACCTGCTTTTATACCACTGGCAAATTTTGACATGTGAGCATAGATAGTTGCGTAAGTTGAATTATGTTTAATTTTTATACAATTTCCACCACCACCACACCATTTTGCTTTAATAATAATCCCATCACCAGATGCCATGATAGGAGTGTTCATGGGGGCAGCAAAATCTGTTCCTCTATGCATTTTATTATAACCATCAATAGGATGTTTTCTCATTCCAAAGGAAGAAGATAATCTTGAACCATTAATTGGAGTTTTCATTAATGCTTTTTTTACACTTTTACCATTTTTATCATAGTGACCCTCACTTTTTTTTTTATCAAAATAATAAAAAGAATTATTTATTCCACTTAGTCTAAGATTAGCAAAAAGAATATTACCAGTTTCATAAACTTTACCATTATCATCTTCAAATATCTCATAAAGAATTTGAAAATTATCTTTTTTTCTTAGATCTCTTTGGAAATCAACTTGAAACCCATATATTCTGGCAAATTCGATAATTACACTTGGATTTATATCTAAGTCTGTTGCGGCCTTATAAAGACTTTGTAAAATTTTACCTTCTTTAAAAATAATTCTTTTATTCAAATTCGTAATAATTATTTTTTTTTCAAATATTTCTGTTTCTAAATTTCTAGTTAATAGAATTTTTTCAGTTCTAGATACTGGGAATAAAAATTTTGTTACTTTTATATTTTTGGATTGATTAAGGGTAATTTTTATAATTTGATCTGTTTTAAGATTATTTAAATCAGTATCATCTTTTAATTTTTTTTTAATTTTTATAATTTCATCAACAGGAATAGAATAACTATTTAATATTTTGTCAAAAGTTTCATTTTTAGAAATTTTATGATCTATATTTTTAAACCCTGGTGACAAGTTATCAAAAATATTATCTATAGTTTTCTGAAAATAAATATTATTTATTACATCTTTGTATGCTTCATTGATTTCTTTTTTTTTGTCATTGTAAAACTTGGTACTTATTACTGTTATAAATATTAATAAAAAAAGAACTGCTATTTCACTATTTTTTTTAATTATTTCTTGTAAGTTATTTAATTTGAATATCATCTTGAATTTACACTTATTAATTTAGTAATGAGGAAAAATCAAAAAAAACCTTGAATTTGCTTATAAATTTGATCATATTTTAAATGCTAAATGCTTGATTTACTTTTATTTTAGCCTATAAGCATCACACTTTCTCAATAAAATTATTGTTTACTCAATAGATTATTGAGAATTATTGGGCTTTTTAGACCCAATTAGCTATTTAAAAAGTAAAAATTTAAGAAGAGAAGTGTGGACGGTTAAGGTTACCAAAATTTGTCGTACACACTTCAAAATCGTATGGATTGTATTCTTACAATTTATATATGAAGCTAGTG
>Ga0209709_10000021_pt1 | contig 136890 bp, 127 predicted proteins | sample ArcticOcean_MG_C_2_FD_187435 | JGI IMG/M metagenome (GOLD analysis project Ga0209709, IMG submission 187435) | Marine microbial communities from western Arctic Ocean - ArcticOcean_MG_CB4_136 (SPAdes) (version 2) | ecosystem: Environmental > Aquatic > Marine > Oceanic | place: Arctic Ocean...
CCTTATAGGGAACTTATAGGGAACTTTTTGCTATATTTTTCTTCTTTTGCTACTTCATACTTTAAATTTGCTCCAGCTTCACTACATACCACTCTCCCTGAAATAAACTTGCATCTTACTTATTAACCAGCTTTCTAAACATGCAGTGATTTTATTGTATTACATCTCTAATAGATTTAGATTCAATGGACACTAATCAAGAGTTAAAACAGGAAGTAGATGAGGTCAAAGATTTGCCTTTGTTTGTGGATTAAGGTTAAAATCATTTAACATAACACAAAAAAGTTGTGTTTTGCAATTAATTTAATTAATTTCATGCAATATGAACAATAAATATATTTAAAATGAAAAGAATTTTATTAATTACAGCCTTATTTAGTTTTGTATTTGCTAATGCACAATACTGTTTGTTTTTAGATTTTAAAGCAGAGCAGCCTGAAATGGTAGCTTCTTCTCTAAAAGGGATGATGGAAACTGAATGGGGGAAAAACATCCAAGGGACAAAGTCTTTATTTGCTTACTTACCTAACGGAACAAATGAATCTACTCACTCTCTTCAAATTTGTTTTCCAAATGAAGCTGCATTTGAGAACTTCTATGCATCTTGGAATCAGTCTCCTGACGCACAATTGTTTTTTGAAAAAATGGGCAAATTTTCAAAACAAATATCTGAATCTTTAAACACACCAATATGGTACAATGGAAAAGATTGGGCTAATGATAATGTATTTATGCTTTATCAAATGGAAGTATCAAATCCTGGATTATATCTTAAGGAATTTCAAAGTTTCTCTCTAAAAATAGCGAAAAAGTTGGGTTATGAAGACAATTCCTTTGGCATCGCTTTCCCTATCTTGGGGAAAAATAGTGATTTCACACATTTTGCTTGGATAGGTTCGCCCGATATTAAAACAGCTTTGTCAAACACTAAAAAAATGTTATCAGACCCATTGTTTGCAGATTTTTCTAAAAAAGTTTCTGGTTTAAGAAAAGTCGTTAATACAACGATGTCAGTCCGAATAATGGATTATTAAAACATCAAGTATAATATAAAGTCTGTATTACGCCACTAATCAACTTTAGTGGCGTTTTCGTTTAAACCACAGGCATATCATCTTCAGTAAGTTCTGATTATGAAGACAAGCTTTAAAAACAGTTTTGTACATTGTAATCATATTAACTTTATACAAATCAAATGAAACAATTATTATTTATTTTTCTATTTGCAGGAATATGCTCAACGGTATATTCACAAGACGCTACTCTTACAGCTGAAGAGAAGCAAGAGCTTTTACAGGCAAGTCCATTTAATTCAGTTTATCCTTCATCAATTCTGAAAAGTGCTGATGCATATTTTAAAGCTCAGATGGGTCTATATTCAGAAGGTGTAATAGCTGAAAAAGAAGCTCATTTAATAGCACTTGGGACTTCTGCAGCTATCAAATGTCAATACTGTGTTCCTTATCATATTTCTGAATTAAAGAGGCTAGGAGCGTCTGAAGATGAAATAAAAACTGCGGTTCTTATTGCTGCTGATATAATGAAAATGAGCACTTTATTTTATGGTAATGAATTTGATTTAGAAGCATTTAAAAAAATGCTAAAAGGAGAATAAAAAAACAAGCTTTGAAACAGTTTTATATATTGTAATGTATATTAGATGTTATGAAAAAGCTACTTCCTCTTTTACCCTCAGTTTGTAAATGTAATTTCACCAGAAGAAAAATTACTTTTTAAATAAAACTAATCTAAACTGTACACCTTCGTTTTTTTTATTTAGCTTTAATAAATATTTATATTATTTTAACAAAACATTTATTATTATGAAACAAAAAAAATCAAATTTAAGTGTCATGGTAAATCTAGGAAGGAAAAAACAAACTCCGAGAATCTTAGTTTTATTTACATTTTTGTTTGGAGCATTAATTTCGGTTTATGGGAATTCAAATAACTTCTCATTAGAAAATGCCTCTTCAAGCATCAATCAAATCATCCTTAAGGGAATGATTACTGATGACATGGGATCTCCTCTGCCTGGAGCGACCATTGTCGAAAAAGGTTCTGCAAACGGAACTACTTCAGATTTTGAGGGTTCGTTCTCAATCACTGTTTCGGATTCAGACTCAATGATACAAGTTTCCTATATAGGTTTTGATAGTGTCGAGGTTTCTGCTAATGATTTTACTGACAATATGGTTATCTCTTTAACAGAGTCATCATCCGCTCTAGATGAAATAGTAGTCACCGGATACGGACGACAAATAAAAAGAAATATTACAGGTGCTGTCTCATCAATATCAGTTCAACAAATTGAAAACCTTCCATTAGCTAGTTTTGAAAACGCAATTCAGGGTCAAATGGCAGGAGTGCAAGTAACAGAACCTTCCGGGGCACCCGGAGCAGGCGCATCTGTTCGTGTTCGGGGTATTGGGTCTATTTCTGCCGGAAATGAACCACTTTATGTTATTGATGGTTTTCCAATCTCAAAAAACGTTGACCTTGGAGTTCAAGGAGACAACTTTAGAAGAGGCTCAGGACGTTTTCGCCCACCAAGTCAAAATCCATTAGCAAACCTAAATCCAAATGACATTGAATCTATTCAGGTTTTGAAAGATGCTTCAACAGCTTCGATTTATGGGTCTAGAGGATCGAATGGAGTAATCATAATTACCACTAAAAGAGGTAAAAAAGGAGGAGCTCCTTCTTTTTCTTATAACACCTTTCTTGGATCACAATCAATAGCCAATAAATTGGATTTAATGAATTCTGCGGAATTAATAGATTACAATCGAGACGCTACAAATAACGCATATCTGCAAAGAAATCCAGGAGCTAGTGCCTCTGATCCCAATAGCGTAAGAACAAATGGTGCATGGAGACTTGCAGCAGACGTACTTTCTCCTACAGGTGTAGATAATGATTGGCAAGACACTATGTTTAAGTCTGCATTGATTCAAACACACAACTTATCTGTTTCTGGTGGATCGGACAACTCAAGATATTTTATTTCTGGGAATTTCTTTGACCAAGATGGAATTATTGAAAAATCTAATTTCAAAAGATACAGTTTACGTGTAAATTTTGAAGTTGATTTAAATGAACGCACAAGAGTAGGGCTAAACTTGGCACCTTCTTATACTATATCAGATAAAGTACCGGCAGGATCACCATATTTTGCACGTCCTCCAGGTATTGTATATTCGGGAATTGTACATGCACCATTTGTACAGCCTCGTAATGCTGACGGGAGTATTAACCAATTGAACAATCAAAGTTATATTCAAACTCCAGAAGGGCAGAGTTCTTCTTTTACCTCGGCGAGTAATCCTTTGGCAATTATTGAGGCAATTGATGATCAGTTGAATCAAAATAGAACTTTCGGAAATATCTTTGTGGAATATGATGTTTCTAGCGATTTAACTTTTAAAACTTATTTTGGAGTAGACGTAAATAACTATAAGCGTAATTTCTATAGAGCAAGTAGTTTACTATACAGAACCTCATCATCAGGTGAAACTTTTGGCCAATCAAGTTCTTCAAATAGTTTAAGTTGGGTAGCAGAGCAAACACTTAGTTACAACAAAGAAATTGGAAGCCATAAAATAGACGCATTAATTGGATATACTGCTCAAAAAGAAAAAATAGACATCAGCACTGCTGTTGCAGATACTTTTCCTGATGATTTAGTTAAAACAATTAGTGGAGGGCAAATTTCACAAGGATCTGCAAGTCAGGAAGAATGGTCGTTGGTCTCTATGTTAGCGAAAGTTAATTACTCATTTGAAGATCGATTCCTTGCTTCTGCTTCTTTAAGATCTGATACATCTTCAAGATTTGGTCAAGGAAACAAGACAGGTGTTTTCCCTTCATTATCTGCTGGATATAGAATTTCAGAAGATATTGGTGCTGATTGGTTAAGCGACCTTAAAGTTAGAGCAAGTTGGGGACAAACAGGAAACTTTTTAATTCCTAATTATGCTTCTATTGGACTTTTAAGTAGTTATAACTCAACTTTTAATGGAACATTAACTAACGGAATAGCACCTTCTACTATAAGTAATCAGGACTTAAGTTGGGAAAAAACGGCTTCAATGGACATTGGTGTAGATTTCGGATTATTAAACGACCGTATCTACGGATCCTTTGAATACTTCAAAAGCACAACTACTGATCTATTATTAGCAGTTCAAATACCATCTGCATTAGGATTTACAAATGCATTAACAAACATAGGAGAGGTTGTTAATAAAGGTGTTGAAATAAGCATAACTAGTAGAAATTTGACGGGTGAGTTAAAATGGACTACTAACTTTAACTTCTCTACCATAGATAATGAAGTAACAAAGCTTGGTCCATCAGGAGACCCTATATTAAGCTCTGGAGCTGCTGGGAACAGACACATTACCAAAATTGGAGAAGCTGTAGGTAGCTATTTTGGCTATCAAACCAACGGTATATATCAAAATCAAAGTGAAATCAACAACAGTGGAATAGTTGATCAGATCGCTACTCCATATCCTGGAGATTTTAAATGGGTTGACGTAAACAACGACGGTTTTATTAATTCTGCTGACCGAACGGTTATTGGAAATTATTTGCCTGACTTTACTTATGGTATGAACAATCGTTTTGAATATAAAGACATTGAGTTTAGTTTCCTTATTCAAGGAGTTGAAGGTAATGAAGTGTTAAACCTTACTAGACGCCACATGGGTAATGGTGAGGCAAACTATAACAGTTATAGTGAATGGAATAACCGCTGGAGATCAGAAGCTGATCCCGGAAATGGAATGCTTCCTAGAGCTAACCGTCAAACGGGAAACAGTAATAATCGACCTTCTAGCTATCAAGTTGAAGACGCATCTTACTTAAGACTTAGAAACGTGACTTTCGCCTATAATTTCCCGGCTAGTAGTCTTGGGGGAAAGTTTGATGATCTTAGGTTGTATTTATCAGGGACTAATTTGTTTACAAACACAGATTATTTAGGGTTTAACCCAGAAGTTAACAATCAAGAAGATAATACAAACGTGCAAGGTGAGGATTACGGTGCTTATCCATTGTCAAGTGTTATCACAGTTGGAATTAATGCTAAATTTTAAATTAAAAAGACATGAAACTAAAAAATAATATATTAATAATCATTTTGCTCGTTTTTGTATCTTGTTCTAAGGAGTTTACAGAATTAGCGCCAATATCTGAGCGCAATGCAGAAAATTTCTATAACACAGCAAACGACATGAATGTTGCAGTTAATGCAATTTATAACACTCTGAAAGATAATGGGGTTTACAACCAGAGTTACTGGATTCTTCAGGAACTTAGATCTGACAATACCTATTGGGATGGAACTGGATTGGCAGAAGAAGTAACTGTTTTTGATTCTTTCGATGACATTTCAACAAGTAACATAACAGAAGATGCTTGGGCAAGTTCTTATTTAGGAATTTCAAGAGCTAACATTGTTTTAAGCAGAATTGATGCTATTACAATGGATGCAACTCAAAAAAACACTCTTATAGGTGAAGCCCTATTTTTAAGGTCGTTTTATTACTATAATATGGCAGTTCTTTTTGGGAACATTCCTTTAATTTTAAACGAGACAGCTTCGGTGGATGAAGGAAATAACCATACACAAGTAGCGGCTTCAGTAATTTATGCACAAATTGCATCAGACTTAGTTGAGGCGGAAGCAAAGCTTCCAAGACAGTCAGCTGCCACTAATGGAAGAGCATCTGTAGGAGCAGCTGCTTCACTTTTAGGAAAAGTCTATTTAACAATGGGAGATTCTTCTAATGCTGAATCAGCTTTACGCCGTGTTTTAGGTTACGGTTATTCATTAGTAGATGACTACAGTAACCTTTGGGGGGTTGAAAACGAATATAACAGTGAATCAATTTTTGAAGTCGACTTTCAAGGTGGTTTAGGAAATCAAGGAAATAGCTTTACGAACCAATTCCATGGTGTTTTATCACAATCAGTTACTTCTGGACAACGTAACATTCCTGAGCAAGATCTTATTGATGCATACGAGACAGGAGACCTACGTTTTGCTGCATCTATAGATGGTGTTGAAGGAACAGATACAGGGTATACTATCAAGTTCGGATCAGTTAATCCTTTTAATGATGATGATGCTTCAAATAACTGGCCTGTTTTAAGGTATGCTGATGTTTTATTAATGTTAGCAGAAGCAATTGGAGAAACTAATGAGGCATATGGCTTCATAAATCAAGTTAGAACGCGCGCTGGATTAGCATCGATTGACCAAACCACGCCTGGAACTTTTGAAGATAAACTTCTTCAAGAAAGAAGAGTAGAGTTGGCTTTTGAAAATCACAGATGGCCAGACTTAATTAGAATGAATAGAGCTCAATCAGTAATGTCAGCTCAAGGTAAAACTACTAATGGGAAACTGTTATTTGCAATCCCACAAAGAGAATTAGATCTCAATTCAAATTTCTCACAAAATTCGGGATATTAATCCCTTACCTTAAAGGCGTCATTTAAATTAAATGATGCCTTTTTTATCTTAATTTAATAGACTTTATAATGAAAAAATTAGCACTATTGCTATTTGCCTTTGTTTCTATAACGATGGTTAATGCACAAGAAAAAAAATTAAATATAATAGCTATTGGAGCCCATCCTGATGATTGTGATAGTAAATTTGGAGGTACTGCTGCTTTATTTGCCAAAATGGGACATAACGTTAAGTTCCTAGCACTTACAAGTGGAGACGCAGGACACCAATCTGAGGGTGGTGGAGCTTTAGGCAATAGACGTCGCGAAGAAGCTAAAAACGCAGGAATAGCTTTAGGGATAGCAGAGTACGAAACTCTAGACAACCATGACGGTGAATTATTACCCTCTTTGGCTGTCAGACACCAAGTTATCAGAGCCATTCGAGAATGGAATGCCGATATAGTTTTAGGTCTTCGTCCAAATGATTATCACCCCGACCATAGAAATGCCGGTAAAGTTGTAGTGGATGCATCCTATTTGGTAATTGTACCTAACGTCTGTCCAGACACACCTCCTTTATCAAAAAACCCTCTGTTTCTTTATATGGAAGATCGTTTTCAAAAGCCATATAAACACGAACCTGATGTTGTAATTGCAATTGACGAAACCATTGAATTAAAAATTGATGGGTTACATGCACATACCTCTCAAATGTACGAATGGCTTCCTTGGACTAATGGAGGTGACGCTAGTGTGGCAAAAATACCGACTTCACCAAAAGAGCGAAGAGTATGGCTTGCTGAAAGGACTAAAAGAAGATCAGGTAATATAAACTCTGATAAACAAGCTGCACTAATTAAATGGTATGGCAAAAACGTTGCTAAAACAGTAAAGTATGTAGAATCATTTGAAGTCGCTGAATATGGTATGCAGCCTACTGATGAGGATTTACGAGTATTTTTCCCAATGATTAAAGAATAAAATATTACTATGAAGAAAAACCCTCTGTTAGTCGGCTTAATTCTAATCATTTTTTTTGTTATTTCTTTTTTGACAAATATCATAGGACCACTTGTTCCTGATATTATTGATAGTTTTGGATTGAGTCTTACAATGGCAGCATTTCTTCCATTTGCCTTTTTTGTTGCTTACGGAGTTATGTCAATTCCTTCGGGAATATTAATAGAAATATATGGAGAAAAGAAGGTCATGATTATGGCCTTCTTAATATCTTCATTAGGAGCTTTTTTATTCGCTTTAAATGCACATTACCTATTTTACTTAGTATCTCTTTTTCTAATTGGAACAGGGATGGCTATGTTGCAAGTTGCTATAAACCCATTACTTAGGACTATTGGAGGAGAAAAAGAATTCGCATTTAATTCAGTTTTAGGACAACTATTTTTTGGTTTAGCCTCTTTCTTAAGCCCTTTGGTTTACTCTTATATAGTAATCAATTCTAGTGAAGAAAGTGAATCGAGTGGCTGGTCAGCTCAGTTACTTGATTTAATTATAATTCCTGGTTTAGAGTGGATTTCCTTGTATTGGATTTTCGCAGTTATTTCAATATTAATGGTTTTTATAATTATATTTTCAAAGTTTCCTGTTGTGGAACGTAAAGAAGACGAAAAAACTGGGGCCATTGAAACCCATTTAATGCTTCTTAAAAAACCTATGGTTTTGTTATACTTCTTAGCGGTGTTTTGCTATGTAGGAACCGAACAAGGAATAGCAAACTGGATTTCTCAATTTTTATCCGTATACCATGACATAGATCCACAGGTACAGGGAGCTAAAACCATTTCTAATTTTTGGGGAATGATGACGGTTGGAACGCTTTTAGGTCTAGTCCTTTTAAAGTTTTTAGACAGTCGAAAAGTACTTATAGTTACTTCAACAGCTTCTATTTTAGCACTTTTGATTGCCCTCTTTGGAAGTAGTGCTCAAGCATTGATTGCTTTTCCTGTTATTGGATTTTTTATTGCAACTATGTGGTCAATCATAATTTCATTGGCTTTGAATTCTGTTGCAGAAGCTCACGGTTCTTTTTCAGGAATTCTAGTTACTGGAATCGTTGGAGGTGCTGTTGTGCCTTTTATTGTAGGAGCATTAGGAGATGTTTTTGGTCTTAGGACAGGAATGGTTTTCTTATTCATAACACTCCTTTTCATCCTATCTGTCGGATTTTGGTCAAAACCATTGATCAATAATGAAACTTTCTTGAGTTCATCAAGAAAGGCAAATAGAAAATAGAACTCATATGGCCTATCTTGGAGTAGATTTAGGAGGAACAAAGGTTCATGTTGCTAAAATAGTTGGTCAATCATGTGAAAACTCAGTACGCTCACTTATCCCCAATAAAGGGACTGAGCAAGAAGTATTGGATGTTATCAAAAAGTCAATCTCTGAACTAATTGATGAGGATGTAACCTCTATTGGAATAGGCGTTCCAAGTCTAGTTGATCAGCAATTGGGAATTGTATATGATGTTCAGAATATACCCTCATGGAAAAAAGTTTACCTCAAAGATATTCTAGAAACTCATTTTAATATTCCTGTTTTCATCAATAATGACGCAAATTGTTTTTCACTTGGAGAATTACATTTTGGTTCAGGAAAAGAATACGACTCTTTCGTGGCTTTATCAATCGGAACAGGTATTGCTGGGGGTATAATTATTAATAAAAAACTATATAACGGCTTTAATTCTGGTGCTGGGGAATTTGGTATGTTACCCTATTTAGACCATAATTTTGAGCATTATTGTAGTGGTCAATTCTTTCAACAAGTTAATGGTATTGCTGGCGAGAAAGTTTTTGAAAGCGCAAAGTCTGGTGATCTTAGTTCACTTGACCTTTATACCACTTTTGGCAAACACCTTGGAAATCTAATCATTCAAGTTTTGTACACCTATGATCCAGAACTCATTGTTTTAGGAGGGTCAATTAGTAAAGCCTATCCATATTTTAAAAAAGGAATTCATACAAGTTTAGCTCAATACGCTTATCAAAACTCAATTAATAATTTAAAAATAACAGTTTCTAACGATCCAGATATATCTGTGAAAGGAGCAGCTTCTTTATGTTATAAACCTAATAATCCAATTATATGAAATTTTATAAAATCAGTTATTTGTCACTACTATTTGCTTTTTTATTTTTAAAAAATAGTCTACTTTTTGCATCAGATTTTATTCCTATTAAGATTCACAAAAGTGCTGAAGGAGCTCCAATTACACTTGGAATCCCCTTTCCAAAAGGAGAATTATTCTCACCAGATAATATTAGATTATTGGATAAAAATGGAAATGAAATTCCCAGTCAAACAACAGAAGTAACCTCTTGGGCTCCATTAGACATTAGTATCAAATGGGTATGGGTGTTTTTCTTTTCTAACGGAGATCAAGAATATCAGCTCGAATATGGAGAAGGTGTTTCTAAAGCTCCACTAAAAAGACCAACCATTAAAATTAAAAATGCCCAACGAAAAGGACAAACTACTATTGTAAATACAGGACCATTGCAGTTTGATATCCTCAAAGGAAAAGGAGGTTTTATTGATAACGTACTCTTTGATTTAGACGGTAATGGTTTTGATGAAGCAGATAAGATTGCTACATCTGTTAACGGACGAGGTTCTTTTTTGGATCTTTTGGATGCTCAGGGTATTGACCCTTCTACTGCAATAGTAAATAGGACTGTCAGAGAAAAAGGATCTGGACCTTTACATTCGATTATTAGAATTGAAGGCGAATATTCTTACAGTCGAGAAGACAATAGAAATTCCCCATTTATTATTAGAGTCCATGCTTATGCAGGAAAATCGTATATCAAAGTACTACATACAATGACTTATACGGGAGTTCCAGACATGCATGATCAGTCTACAACTGGATATGATAATATTGCTACAGGTTATTCAAGCACATTTAATGACAATAAAATAACTGAAGATAAAGGATGGATTATTCCTAATGATCAGATTCATTCCATGGGATTGAATTTGAAATATAATCTTGATAAAGACAAAAAATTCACAACCGCATATAAACTGGGAAATTGGAGTGAGCATAAAGGGGAACAAGTTCTTGTTGATACCTTACAATCAAAAAGTAGTGCATCTATTTTTCAGGATGGACCAAAACTAAGCAGACAGAACAACAGTTCTCCTGAAGAAAGAATTGCAGGGTTTAGTGCAAAAATTCATCTAGGAAATGATTTAAAAAAAGAAATTCAACAAGGATCAGGTTGGGCAAACATTAGCGATAGTAAATGGGGAATTAGTTATGGAATAAAGAATTTTCTTAAAGAATACCCAAAAGAAATTTATTTTAATGATTTAGATCAAGAAGCCATTGCCTATTTATGGTCGCCCAATGCTTCTCCTATGAGCTTTGAGCGCTCCGATTTAAAACCAGATCAGGGGATGATTGCCAATTTTGCTGAAGGAATTACTAAAACAAGTGAACTTGTCATTCATTTTCATAAAGTATCAAAAGTGAAAGTAGATTTAAAATCTACGATGGCATATTTTTTAGACCCACCAGTAGCTAGTGCCGATCCATCAGTCTATTCAAGAAGTGGAGTTTATGGAAATTTTTCTCCTAGAACTAATAAGAACAAAGGCTTTGAACGTACGATAGATTATAAATTTTATTGGCAACAATTCAATCAAGACTGGGAACCATGGTACGGGATGTTTGACTATGGAGACCAAAAGAATATTTTTTATAAAAACCAATGGATTCGCTGGCAAAACAATGAACCTGCGATAGACTTTATGTATTGGATTCAGTTCATGAGGACAGGTGATCCTGTTTACTATAATGCTGCCGAAGCAATGAGCCGCCATACAATGGATGTTGACAATGTCCACTGGCCAAAAGATCCAGAATATTATGGAGACACAAACGATGCAATTGATTTTTGGGAGATTAATAATGCCCAAATAACCAAATCTATTGCTTCCCCTTATCTAGGAATTGGTAGAAGGCATGCTTCTCAACACTGGAGCGCCCTTCTAAGCGCTCATGTTTGGAATCAGGGCTGGATTGCCTCTTACTACCTTACGGGCTACCACAGAGGCCTAGAGATCGCCAGATTAACGGCAGACTCCTACCTAAGAAGACAATGGGGAGAACATGGACTAACAGGTAGAAGACTCTATTTGTCAGTATGGAATTTGGTTGAAGCTTGGGATGCTACAAAAGACCCCAGATATTTAGAAGGGCTTAGGGATCGAGTTGATAGAATGCTTTATCTGCAAAATGGCTCAGACCAATATGATAGTTTTGTAATTGATCGCTATGGGTATTCTCAAGTGTATGTGTCACATGGATTATACAAATACTATCAATTAACGCAAGATGAAAAGGTAAAACATGGACTTATAAGACACGCAAGAGCTGTTAGAGATAATCCACCATACAATCATGAATATGAATCTTTACTTTCAACCATTCACAGTTTATTAGTAGGCTATGAATTTACAAAGGAAGAAAGCTTTTTAACAATAGCCAAAGAGCGTTCTGAGCTCCTCCAATCTGATAAGTTAGAGAATGACATAAAAACCTATGACAATCAAAAAACATTAGGAGATGCTTTGCTTAAAGCTTCTAGACTTCCAGACTATGGTTTATTAACAAAGCCAACTGGGAATCAAAACCGAGAAGTGCGATTTATATCCAATTGGAATTCACTTCAAGGACTTCGTGTTTTTGGCTGGACCCATTTTTACAGCATTCCATGGCTTGAATATTGGTTAGAAGAAGAAAATAAATAATTAAGTTTTGTACCTGAAAGGATTAGTATTACTTTTTGTTTTTGTTTCCGCCTCTCTCATGGCTCAAGACTCCAATGTACTTAAGCAAGAAATTGAGCAACACAAAGAAGGAGTTGGCTTATGGTGGTCTGGTCACAACGGATGGATTATAAAATCTGAAGGATTAGTTATTTCTACGGACATTCTTTTAAACTACGATAAACGAAAATCCCCACCACCTATTTCGGAAGACGAGCTAGCTGAGTTGTTGGACATCTCTTTTGTTACACATGGACATAAAGATCATTTTGCAAGAAGCATATCCAAAACATTAATAGAGAAATCTAAATGTATTTTTGTAATCCCAGAAAGTTGTCTGTCAATTGCTCAAGAATTAAAAATACCTAAAGAACGAATTAGAATTGCAAAGCCGAGAGAACCATTTGAAATATTAGGAGTTAAGGTTTCTCCTTTAAGAGCCATTCATGGAAACGCAAATTTTGCTGTATACTATAAAGCCAATCTTCAAGATTGTGGATACCTTTTGGAAATTGGAGGAAAACGGTTTCTCCAACCTGGAGATTCTTTTCTTCTTGAAGATCATTTGATCCAAGAAAAAATTGATGTTCTTTTCTTTTCTCCAACCGAACATAATATGCACATTAAAAATAGCCTAACTTTAATTGAAAAACTTCAGCCAAAATATATTATGCCTCAACATCACTCAACAGTTGTGGTTAATGAAAGTACTTTTTTTTGGGCAAAAGGATACCAAAAAGAAGTCAGAGACAAACTCTCTGAAACATTAGCAAAAAGATATTATATACTTGAGCCAGGAGATAAAGTACAAATTGACTAAATAAACGGAATAGTATTTTTAGAAATTAAAAACGCTTAAAAACTTCAATGCCCTCATACTCTGACATACCTAAAAAGTTAAACTCTTTAGCAATCAATCGATTTAGGTTTGCAGTTCGAGACCAAAAACCAATATCATCTTCTTCTAAAAAGAGTAACTGGTCTAGTTGAGAATGGTGAAGATGAATCAAAGAAGTTTTGTGATTGATTTGTGAAGGACTCATAGGAACTGCCATGTCAATATTATGTAAATCCCAATTATTGAATCCTCCTTTAAATAGCCATATCAAACAAGCACTCAAGAAAGATTCTGATTTAAGCTCTTTAATAGAGGCAGAAATAATGTCCCAGCAAATACGTTGTGTTGAATGAGGATCTGCAAGATCTCCAGCTGCAAACATTTGATGGGGATGGATTTCTTTAATTAATTCAGAAATTATCTTCTGATCTTCTTTAGTTGAATTATTCTTTTTGGAAGTAGCAGTTTCGTAGAATGGGGGGGTTTAATTACAGGCATATCATCTTCTGTAAGTTCAGGTATTTTTAAGCCTTTTTGATTTGAGTTATTAAATATTTTCATCAATAACTTAGCTGAAAAAGCTTCATTTTGAGGGTGTTCTATTGTAGCTTTGGTGGGAGGAGACTAGCTTTTAGAAATAATTTTTGTTTCAGAAAATCAGACTTGAATTTAAACTTTGTATATTTAGTTTAATAATCAGATTTTTCTTTGTTAAAGCTCTACAATATAAGCTATTATTATGTTAAAAAACACACTATTATCTTTATTATTTTTAGTTTCCGCAATTCAAGTAAACGCACAGGGAAAACATGCTTATCCGGAAGATGACCCCCTAGTTAAGGAGTTTTTAGAAATAGGGATTATTGACCAAAAAGTCATGATGCCTATGCGTGATGGGATCCGTTTGTCTACAGATATTTACAGACCAAAGACAGATAAACCAGTTCCTATTATTTTTTCAAGAACCCCTTATAATTTCAACAACTGGAGGGATGGAAAAGTTAATACTCGAGCAATTAAAAAAGCATTAGAGGCAGTAAAACGCGGTTATGCTTATGTAATACAGAACGAAAGAGGACGTTATTACTCGGAAGGAGAATGGGATATTCTGGGAATACCCTTAACAGATGGCTACGATGCATTTACATGGATTAAAGACCAAGAATGGTCTAATGGGAAAATAGGAACGCTGGGTTGTTCTTCTACTGCAGAATGGCAAATGGCTGTTGCTGCTTTAGACCACCCATCGCATGCTGCTATGGTGCCTCAGGGCTTTGGAGCCGGTGTAGGTACTGTAGGTGATTTTTTTGAACAAGGAAACTGGTATAAAGGAGGAGCAGAGCAACTGCTTTTTTTCTCGTGGTTATATGGAGTGGAACACGATAAGTTTAAGCCTAGAATACCAGCGGGTGCTACCCAAGAAGATTTATTAAGAATTTCTAGATATTATGATTTAGCTCCTGAAAACCCTAAAGTAGACATGTCAGAAGCCTTGGCTCATTTACCCATAAAAGACATGTTAAAGAACATGAAGGGTAAAAGTGAGGTATTCGATCAAATGGTAATTAGAAAACCTAATGATCCCGCTTGGTTCGAAGGAGGTCTTTACCACGACACCATGGATTTTGGTGTTCCAAGCTTTTGGTTTGCTTCTTGGTATGACGTTTCGGTAGGTCCTAACATTACACTGTTCAATCACTTGCGTGAAAATGCTAAAGATCCAGAAATTAGAGACAACCAATACTTGGTTATTTCACCAACACTACATTGTGCTTATACCCGCGCTACAGAAAATACTGTTGTAGGTGAAAGAAGCATGGGCGATGCAACTTTAAATTATAATGAACAAATCTATAAATGGTTTGATCTGTGGCTAAAAGACCAGCCCAATGATTTTAAAGAAAACACACCTCGGGTTCAATACTTCACTATGGGAAGTAACACTTGGAATTTCTCGGAAGTATGGCCTCCAAAAGAATCTAAAATGACTACTTACTACTTGCATTCTAAAGGAAAAGCAAACAGCCGCTTTGGAGATGGTAAACTGAGTAGAAAAAAACCAGCTAAGAATAGCCCAAAAGATGGTTTTGTTTATGACCCCATGGACGCAGTTCCTTCTTATGGTGGAAACGTTTGTTGTACAGGTAATGCTGTTAAAGGAGGTGCCTTTGACCAACAAGAGCTTGAGACTAGAAATGACATCTTAGTCTATACATCTGAACCTTTTGAAAAAGGAGTAACCTTGAGTGGTTTTGTAGAAACAACTCTATACGTTTCTTCTGATGCCAAGGACACTGATTTTACGGTTAAGTTAATTGATGTAGCTCCAGATGGGACTGCATATAATTTGGACGAAACCATCCAAAGAGCTCGATATAGAGAAGGATATGATAAGGAAGTTTTTATGGAAGAAGGAAAAGTATATGCATTAGAGATTTCTAAACTAGCTACTTCAAATTACTTTAAGCCGGGGCATAGCATTCGAATAGAAATATCAAGTTCAAATTTCCCTAGGTTTGCTCGAAACTTAAATACGGGTGGAGATAACTTTGACGAATCTAAATCAGTTATTGCAAACAACAATGTGCATCATAACAGTAAGCACTTGTCAAAAATTGTATTGCCACTTATTAAATAAGAAACATATTTAAAATAAAAAGTCCTGTAAGATCCTTACGGGACTTTTTTTATTGGAGTCTATTTTACATTCCCCCTTTTCTGTTTGGAGACCTAGGAGTAGGCCATTCCATTTGCCTACCTGTTCTTTTACTTACAGGTAAGATAATCTGATCTCTTGAAGTGGTTTCTGGATCTTCAGAAGCCATATAAGCTAAAACTGCTGTAAGAATAGCATTGTTTCTAACATCATCAAAAATAATTTTATCGTACGTATCTCTATTGGTGTGCCAAGTGTAATTCCAATATGACCAGCTTAATGAACTTAAACTAAAAGCAGGAGCACCCGCTGCAACAAATGCAGCATAATCAGATCCTCCACGACCTGGAGTTCCAGGGAAGTTAGTTTCTATATGTTTGGAAATATCAGCCGGTACTTCGTGTAACCATCTGCCAATATAATCGTAGGAATGAAGAAAACCTTGCCCAGATATATTGACAACTCTTCCGGTTCCATTATCTTGATTAAACACTACTTGTACATTTTTTACAATCTCAGGATTATCTTCAACAAAGGCTCTTGATCCATTTAGACCTTGTTCTTCGCTTCCCCAATGTCCAACTAATATTGTTCTCTTTGGATTTGGATATACTTTTTTAAGGATTCGCATTGCTTCCATCATAACCAAAGAACCTGTTCCGTTGTCTGTTGCTCCAGTTCCACCATCCCAAGAGTCAAAGTGTGCAGAAAGTATAACATACTCCTCTGGCTTTTCACTTCCTTTAATCTTTGCTATGGTGTTAAATGTAGGCACTTCTCCCAATTCTTTAGATAGAGCAACTATATTCAATGTTGGTTTTTCTCCCCTAGTAGCTAATCTATAAACCAAAGAATAATCTTCTAACTCGAGGTCAACTGTTGGGATTTTCTTTGTTCTAGCGCTGAAAATTTTACTTACACCAAAACCTTTTGACCAGTAAGAGGTAACAATTCCAACTGCTCCAGCTTTTTCTATTGCTTGGTTAATGGTTCTCGAAGTATAGCCAGTATTTCTCATGTTTGCTCTCCAGGACTTATTTGCAGCATCTCTTTCAGATTTCATTTTCTCAAAAGATTCTTCTGTTGCAAACTCTTCCCAATTATAATCGGGTCTACCTGAAGCTTCTAATTTAGAAACCATAACTAACTTTCCTTTTACAGAAGGTAACCATTTAGCAAATTCTAAGGAATCTTTTATCATAGGAAGAATTACAGCTTCTGCAGTAACACCTTTTTTAGAAGTAGAAGGGTTCCAGGCCAATTGAGTTCCTTTTAGACTTTGAACTCTAGGGGAAAGCATGTCTACGTGGGTAATACCTCGTTCCCATCCCCTCCAAGTACCATAAGATTCGTTTCGTGCAGAAATTCCCCATTTGGAATAGGTTGCAACTGCCCAATCATGCGCCTGTTTCATTTGTGGAGTACCCACTAATCTGGGCCCAATGCCGTCTAATAATTGCTGTCCTAAATTCTCTAACTGAGAGTTCTCATTTGCCTCTGTAACAATCTGGTCTATTACTTGTTGATCTTGTGCGTTACCATTGAAACTAAGCATTAGAAACCCTAGTGATAGTAATAAAAATATTTTTTCCATAATTATTTTTTTATCTTGTTTAAAGATAGTCAAATCAATAAAACAGCCTAATGAAATAATAATCAGTTGCTAGACAAGGTTTTATGAAATTTAATTTCAAAAAAATCTTAATGTTTGTTTTAAGAACACGCACCCGAAGTGAAACTCAAAACTCCTTTAGAGTTTGCCTTACAGTCGTTTGAATAGGTTTTGTTATCACAGCCACAAACTGGGCTGTAAATCTCATAACAAATTGCCGAATTATCGATTTGAGATACGTCTATACATTCTTCGGAAGGAGTCGAATTATCTTGTGAAGAACAAGAAAACAAAAGACAACTTATGCTTATAAATAACACGATTTTGATTGGCATGTATTGGTTTATTTTTTTAGTAGTATCAAAGATACATTAAAACTTTAGTTTTTTATTTGAGGGTTTTTTAATTATCAAACACAATTTATTTATTTATATTTATGTAAATTTTTTTTAATATTTTATGTAATATGAAAAACACACTAACTATTTTATTATTGATTATTACAAGTTACTGCTTTTCACAAGAGTTTGACACAGATAAATATCTAAACGGCACATGGTGTCAAAAAGGTAATCAGGAATGCTTTGATTTGATTTCTCAAGATGGACTTTTAATGTTTGCAATTCCAGATGGAGGGTATATTGCAGGAGTTGAAATCTTAAAGTACGATGATATAAATAAAAAAATATTTTGGAGAATTGTCGGTACTGCCAAGGAGACTCAATACTTTGAAATTTTAAAGAAAAATAAAGTAAACCATTTTGATGGTGTAAAAACTAAAGCCCTTTATCGAATTAATAAAAAAGAATAGTTACTTTACCTAATAACAAATCAAAACAATTTTTATGCTTGATGGTTTAAAAAGTTGTGCCTTGTCAGATTTTGAATATTGGCTAGTAATTCGTCTTTATACAGCTGCTTTGATTCCCGTTTTTTTATCAATTTATCTTCTCTTTAAAAAGAAAATGACGGTTAGACTTGCATCAACCTTAGTTGCCGCTTTTGTAATAGCCGCAATTGGGTGGGAGCTTTGGTTAACATATGGTTTGGCTGGAGGACTTCCAGTGAACGAGAGAAGAAGTGCAGCTCTTAGTTGTACTATTCCCTTTCATTTAAACTGGATTTTAAATTCATTAGCAGATGTTCTTATTGTTTGGATTGGAATAGCGTTTGTGAAGTTGCTTTACAAAAACAAACCTTCGCCTTTTTTGAAATGGAATTGGAGTGCTTTTTTAATTTTATTATTTTGGTTTATTGCTCAAAATATTTATGTCGAAGGTTTCTTTTATAAATTTCAGCTGGGTAGTAATGGAGATCTTTCTTGGGCTCCGATGCATCCTTTAGGATCATGGATAAATCCATCCCTATTTGAAATATCAGGTAGTCCAATTACGTTACAGGCGCAATGCAGTTGGATCATTATGACTCCAATAATATACTTAGTGGCACTATATTTTCACAGAAAACATCAAGAAGGGTAGGAGTGATTTGCTATTCAAAAAAACAAGCCATGCACTCAGGTCATTATAAAGTTTAAAAACGTTACCGACCAATGCAGTTGCAATTATAAAGTATTTATAAATCTTTAAACCCATAGTTGTTCGTTGGTCTTCAGTTGAAACTTTTCCAAATTTAGTTTAAATAACTAGCTGCCTCCCCAGCTGTCTTGAAAAAAAACACCAACAGCTAATTCTGCCCATAGGTAAATTAAGATAAGTACAACTAGAAGCAAAATTATTTTTTTTCTCATTAAAAATACATCTATTTGTTTTGAGTTTTTTGATATTTAAATAGTTTCAAGAAAGTAAAGAGCTAAAAGGGTAACCAAAATCCCTTTCACAAAACTAAGATAAGCCCATAGAACTGTTTTTTTCGAATGAAATTAAATCGCCAGGCGAACATTTTTTTCATGAGTGTTCTTTACAGCTTATAATAATCATTTTAAATGTACATAAAATTCTTAATAACAGATCAGTATAGTTTTTTGATGTAAATATTTTCAAAAGCTATGCTGCTATAATTTCTTGAATTGCTATTTTTTATTGACTTTTGTTTCTGTTCTTTTTGAGCATATTAATCCATACTTTTACTAAATGCAAGCTATATACCGTTTAATTCTTTTCAATTTAAAGTACTACGGCGTCTGGGTAATGTATTTTATTATTGCTCGCTTTTTATTCTTGATATATTATCTTGATTCAACAAAATTATTAGAAGCAAACGAGATATTATCTTCAATTACTTTCGGTCTAAGACTTGATTTATCTATAGCTGCTTATGTTGCAGTAATCCCATTTATTTTATCTTTTTTGAGGGTTTTTATTTATGGAAAACTAATACGCATACTTCATAAAGCATATTCTTTTGGAATTATTTTAGTATTAAATGGTCTGTTTTTAGCAGACTTGTTTTTGTATTCATACTGGAATACACGCATAGACACTACCTTTATTCGATACCTCAATACACCAGAGCTTATGTTTGCTTCTGCTACAACAGCTGAAATTATTTTATTTTCAGGACTACTTGTTGCAATAACCTTTGCGTTATTGAGCATATTTAATTCTTTTTTTTACAAGAACTATAATGAGTCAGAAAAGCTGTCGTATTATGGTGCTCCAATACTAATTGTCATTTTGGGATTTTTAATTCTTCCGATGCGCGGAGGTTTACAAACCATACCTATTAACCAGAGTAATGTGTATTTTTCTAAAAAGATGTTTGCTAATCACGCGGCAATAAATTATGCTTGGAACTTTATGCATGCCTACACAAAACTTGTAGATCCTAACGAACATCCCTTTTTAACCTATAAACCGCTTGAGGCTGAAGCAATTTATGAATCTTCAAAAAAACCTTTGCTTTCGAAGGATTCTATTTTCATTAATATTTTAAAAGTCAAAAAACCGAATGTGATATTTATTATTTGGGAAGGACTAACAGCTAAAGTTGTTGGCCCCTTAGGAGGAGATAAAACCATAACACCAAACATAAATCAGTTATCAGACGAAGGAATTCTGTTTGCCAATTTCTATGCAAACGGAGACCGAACAGATAAAGGCTTAGTGGCCTTGTTAAGCGGGTATTATCCTCAGCCCAAACAAAGCATTATTAAAATACCTGTAAAGTCTAAAAAGCTTCCATTGTTGTTTCAGGAAATGAAAACAAGTGGCTATCAAAACTTTTTTTATTACGGAGGAGATTTGAATTTTGGAAATATGAATACTTACCTCACCGGAAAAGGAATTGATCAAATTTATGGCTCGGAAATATTTGAAAGTAAAGATTGGAATTCCAAATGGGGGGTTCATGATCATGTACTTTTTGATCGGGTAACTACAGATTTTAATAAACAAGAACAAGAGCCTTTCTTTAAGACCATCCTAACTCTAACGAGTCATGAGCCCTATGAATTTCCTGGTGAGTATAAGTTTGGTAAAAACACAGAATTGAATAAATTTAAAAGCTCCATGGCTTATACCGACAAAGCGGTTGGAGATTTTATTGCATTTGCAAAAAATCAGCCCTGGTGGAAAAACACATTGGTTATCATTTCGGCAGACCATGGACATCCCTTACCAAAAACTCCGGGTCAAAACTTTAATGCTCCCAGCAGGTTTAAAATTCCTATGCTTTGGTTAGGAGGGGCCCTCGAAACTCCGGGAACAATCAATCCAAATTTAGGCTCGCAGGTCGACCTTGCATTCACGCTTTTAGATTTACTAGATGCAGATAACAGTTCCTTTGAATTTGGAACCCACCTTTTTAATTCCAATAAAAATCGCTTTGCTCATTATGTTTTTAGCGAAGGATTTGGAACCATAAACAATTCAGGTTTTATGGTTTATGATTTTATAAGTCAAGACGTTGTTCAGTCGGAAGGAAAAGAAGAAGAATCTTTAATAAGACTTGGTAAAGCTATTTTACAAACCACATATCAAGATTTTCTTGAAAAGTAATACATAAATGGAACTCAATACACATCATCTAATAACACCCAAAACAGCCCGCTACTCAACTTATGGAAAAATGAGTGCAAAGACTAAATATTTTTGGTTTGTGCTCCACGGATCTAATATGTTAGCGGAGCAAATGCTTTATAAATTCAAAGAGTTCGACCCGGAAACTCATTTTGTAGTCGCGCCAGAAGGCTTATCTCGATTTTATGTAAACGGATTTGGAGGTGATGTTGTTTCTTCTTGGATGACCAAGCGTGATCGCTTAGAAGAGATTCATGATTTTTCGGTCTATTGTTCGACCTTATTTGATTTGCATGTTCAAAAAATTCCGGCTACATGTAAGACTATAATTATGGGTTTTTCTCAAGGAGGAATAACAGCCATGCGTTGGCTTCATCACATTGAAGTTAGCGTTGATTTTTTAATTCCATATGCCTCATGGATTCCAGAGGATATTGACTACGAAATTGCAAAAACGAATTGGGATCAGATTTGTAAAATTTTCACATACGGAGAACAAGACCAGTTCTTGAATGAAAAAAGAATAAATGAAATTAAAGAAATTTGTGAGCGAGGAAATATAGATTTCAATATCGAGGCTTACCCTGGAGAACACCGAGTAGATAAAAAGCAGTTGAAAAAGATATTTAAACAGTATATTGAAGAAAAAAAATAATTATAGTTTATGGCAGACACTAAATTTTGGGATGGATCAGATCACTATTTATGTGATAAAGAATTAGCTCAAGCATTTCATATAGCACGAACCTTAGGAATGCCTTTACTTATAGAAGGGGAACCCGGAACTGGAAAAACAGAGTTACCACTTCAATATGCAGCAAGTCAGCAAACAGAAATGTTTGTTTACCCAGCTGGATCTAGAAGTAATGTGGAGCAGTTTGTTGCCAAGTTTGATCACGTTAAGTATTTAAGAGATTCACAGATTGAAATTCTCAATGCTCAACGAAATGAGAAAGGGTTAGACACCAAGCTTTCAACAGGCGGAAGAGATACAGAGAATTTATCAGATTATGTTGTAATGGGACCTGCAACTAAAGCATTTAGTCAACCCAATTCGGTTTTGCTAATAGATGAAATTGACAAGGCCCCCCGAGAATTTCCAAACGACTTACTTTATGCCTTAAGCCACCGTAAGTTTATTTTACCAGAATCTGGAAAAGTAATCAAAACTACAGAAAAAGACATGCCTACTATTGTAATAACATCAAATAGGGAGCAAGAGTTACCAACCGCCTTTAAGGGAAGATGTATTTATCATTACATTCAATTCCCAGATGCCGAAAAAATGCGATTGATTGTTAGTAAACACCACCCTAAAGTTTCTAATAAAATTGTGGAGTCCTCTTTAGATATATTTTACCAATTAAGAAGGATTGGTCTGGAGCGCGCTCCGACAACCAGAGAGTTACTCAATTGGTTGCGTTATGTAAAGACGTTTTCTACTCAAGAAGCTTTGTCTAAAATCAACGCCTTAGACGGTCTAGGAACCTTAATTAAAACCCAAGCAGATTTAGAACGTGTTCAGCATCAATTTGGGAATGCATCCGAGCAGAGCTTTGGAACGTTAAACTAGTTGTATGTTTACAAAACTCCCAGAAGCATTTAATAAATTTGATTTATCTGTAGATGTCCGTGCTCTTTTATTATTGCAAAAAGCAATGGATCGAGGGCTTGTTAAAACCATAGGCGATTTATATAATGTGCTTCGAACTTTTATCATAAAAGATCCGGAACATATAGGGCCATATACCAAGGCTTTTTATTCTTATTTCTTGGACATTAACATCCGACCTAACGAAAGATTAAACGATGCAATTCTGAGGTCACAAACTTTCGAACAGTGGAAAGAAGTTAATTTTGGTCGTATCGAAGAAGACATAACCCCTGAAGAATGGGTGAATCGATTTTTAGATCAAGTTCATCTTACTCATTACGACATTAAAGAAGTGTTAGACGGGAAAGAACTTTGGGACAAAGACAAGGGCGACCTAGCAGACGAGCAAGAACAAAACCAAGAAGAAATACCCAACAGACCTTTAGATCGAATGGCAGATTATTCTGATCTCAGTTTAGAAGAGCTTATGCAACGGATGGAAGAAGTAATGAAGCACCAGCAGTCGCAGCATAGTGGCGGAAGTCATTGGTTAGGTACCGGAGGTATATCTCCATATGGTCATGGTGGTGCTGCTAAAGATGGAATACGAGTTGGTGGTTCTGGAGGTGGCAAAATGGCACGTAAAGTTTTAGGAGATTCAAATTACTTTCCAGTAGATTTAGATGCCGTTTTGAATGACAACAATATAGATGCAGCATTAGCTTCTTTAAAAGGAATTGTAGAAGAAACGGCTCAAGAAACTTTGGATGTTAAAGAGACCATTGAAAAAGGATTGGAACGCGGAGGTTTATTCATTCCTGAAATCAAAAACGAAACCTTTGATAAATTACAAGTTCTTCTAGTTATTGATAATGGAGGTTATTCAATGCATCCCTACATTAAAGCGGTTCAGACTTTGTTTAGAAAAATGAAAACGCGATTTGCTCATGATCTGGAAACCTATTATTTCCACAATACGGTTTATCGTCAAGTATTTTCAGATTCTCAGCGTCGAAAAGCACTTCCAATAGAGCGTCTTTTGTCGAAAGACCCAAATTATCATGTATTTTTTATAGGAGATGCGGCAATGGCACCTTACGAACTAGATCGCACAAGCTTGAATACCTATGCTGACATTAAAGACCATTTTAAGAAAGTTGCCTGGCTAAATCCTGAACCTATTAAGTTCTGGAATGGAACCCTCTCTACACAAATCATAAAAGAACTTTTACCGATGTATCCACTCACACCCAAAGGTATCGAAGGAGCTGTTCTTGAAATGAACCGTAAAAAGTAATTTATATATAGGGAATAGGAGATTTGATTTGATCGTTTGGAGGCTTTAATTTTCATAAGTTTTTATGGGTTTTAACCTCAATATTTTAGCTCAAAAAAGGGTTCCAAAACACCTTACATAAAAAAAATAATCAAAAAAGTCTAGAAAAGTAATTTTTAAATAAAAAAATTTATAAATTTGCACCTCTTAAAACATTAAAGAAAAACCTGTATTATGGCTAAAGAAACATTTGATCGGTCAAAACCCCACTTAAATATTGGAACCATCGGTCACGTAGATCACGGTAAAACTACACTAACTGCTGCAATTACTAAAGTAATGTCAGACGCTGGTTACTCTGAAGCGAGAAGTTTTGACCAAATCGACAACGCTCCTGAAGAAAAAGAGCGTGGTATTACTATCAACACATCACACGTTGAGTATCAAACAGCAAATCGTCATTACGCTCACGTAGACTGTCCAGGTCACGCCGATTACGTAAAGAACATGGTTACTGGTGCTGCACAGATGGATGGAGCAATTCTAGTAGTTGCTGCAACAGATGGGCCAATGCCCCAAACCAGAGAGCACATCCTTTTAGGACGTCAGGTTGGTGTACCTCGTATTGTTGTGTTTCTTAATAAAGTTGACATGGTTGACGATGAAGAACTTTTAGAATTAGTTGATATGGAAGTAAGAGAATTACTTTCTTTCTACGATTACGATGGAGATAACACTCCTGTAGTTCAAGGTTCTGCTCTTGGCGCTCTCAACGGAGAAGCTAAATGGGTAGATAGCGTATTAGAACTTATGAAAGAAGTTGATTCTTGGATCGAACTTCCTAAGCGTGATATTGAAAAAGACGCATTAATGCCTGTTGAAGATGTATTCTCAATTACTGGTCGTGGTACAGTTGCTACGGGTAGAATTGAAACTGGTGTATTTAACTCCGGAGACGAAGTTGATATTATTGGTATGGGTGCTGAGAAATTAAAGTCTACAGTAACTGGAGTTGAAATGTTTAGAAAAATATTAGACCGAGGTGAAGCTGGAGATAACGTAGGGATCCTACTAAGAGGTATCGAGAAAGATGATATCAAAAGAGGAATGGTAATCTGTAAGCCAGGTTCTGTAACTCCCCATGCTAAATTCAAAGCAGAGGTATACGTTCTAAAAAAAGAAGAAGGTGGACGTCACACTCCATTCCACAATAACTATCGCCCACAGTTTTACGTTCGTACAACTGACGTAACAGGAAATATTTCTCTTCCTGATGGCGTAGAGATGGTTATGCCTGGAGATAACTTAACTATCCATGTAGATCTAATCAGCCCAATCGCATTAAGCCTTGGACTTCGTTTTGCTATCCGTGAAGGTGGTAGAACTGTAGGTGCTGGTCAGGTTACAGAGATTTTAGACTAAGAAAAAAAGTTTTTAATATGATACTTCAAGGTGTCCGTCTCTGACGGATGCCTTTTGTGTCAAATAAAAACGGGTTTAGCTCAGTTGGTAGAGCACTGGTCTCCAAAACCAGGTGTCGGGAGTTCGAGCCTCTCAACCCGTGCATAAATAATAATAGCATCCGATGACAGCAATTATATCCTATATAAGAGAGTCTTACGAAGAGTTAACAAACCATGTTTCGTGGACACCACGTGCAGAATTACAACGTTTAACTGTTGTTGTTCTTGTTTTTTCACTCCTTTTTTCATTAGCGATATGGGGAGCAGATACGGTACTGTCTAAAGTTATTGGTGGTTTCTTTAAATTAATCAACGGATAAATGTCTGAGGTAAGCGAAAAAAAATGGTACGTAGTACGTGCGGTGAGTGGTCAGGAAGCTAAGATCAAAGATTATATAGCATCTGAAATTACTCGTTTAGGGTATGATCACCATTTAGAAGACATTCTTGTTCCAACTGAAAAAGTTGTTCAAATCCGTAACGGAAAGAAAGTCAATAAAGAAAAAGTTTATTTTCCTGGATATATAATGGTAAAAGCTGATTTGGTAGGAGAGATTCCTCACATCATTAAATCAGTTACTAATGTAATTGGCTTTTTGGGTGAAACAAAAGGAGGAGAACCAATTCCTTTAAGGTCATCTGAAGTTAGCCGTATGTTAGGTAAGGTAGATGAACTTGCTCTTACAGAAGAACATGCAGCTATTCCTTATTCAACAGGAGAAACAATAAAAGTTATCGATGGTCCTTTCAACGGTTTCACAGGAACCATTGAAAGTGTTAACGAAGAAAAACGCAAGCTTCAGGTAATGGTTAAGATTTTCGGAAGAAAAACACCATTAGAATTGAGTTACATGCAAGTAGATAAAATCTAAATGTTACATATATATCGAATGGTTTAGAGCTTCCACTCTAGATTATTCTTAATCGTAAATTGAAACAATGGCAAAAGAAGTAGACAAGCTAGTCAAATTACAAGTAAGGGGAGGTGCAGCGAATCCGTCGCCACCGGTTGGACCCGCGCTAGGTGCTGCAGGGGTTAATATCATGGAGTTTTGTAAGCAATTTAATGCTCGAACTCAAGATAAGCCTGGTAAAGTTTTACCAGTCGTGATCTCTGTATATAAAGATAAGTCGTTTGACTTTATCATTAAAACACCTCCGGCGGCCATTCAATTGATGGAAGCAGCTAAGGCCAAGAAAGGTTCAGGAGAACCTAATAGAGTAAAAGTTGCGACAGTATCTTGGGACCAAGTTAAAGTAATTGCTGAAGATAAAATGCAAGATTTAAATGCATTTACTATCGAATCGGCAATGAAAATGGTTGCGGGTACCGCACGATCTATGGGATTCACTGTATCAGGAGGAAAGTCCCCTTTTTAATTTTATAAAGAAAGAAAATGGCACGACTTACAAAAAAGCAAAAAGAATCAAGAGCTAAAGTAGAACCAAATAAGGTCTACTCTCTTGAAGAAGCTTCCACATTAGTAAAGGAAATTACTAATGTAAAATTTGATGCTTCTGTTGATTTAGCAATACGTTTAGGAGTTGATCCTAGAAAAGCTAATGAAATGGTTCGCGGAGTAGTAACCCTTCCACATGGTACTGGAAAAAATATTCGAGTACTCGCCTTAGTAACTCCTGATAAGGAAGCTGAAGCATTAGAAGGTGGAGCAGACTTCGTTGGACTAGATGAATATTTACAAAAAATCAAAGACGGTTGGACCGATGTTGATGTTATTGTTACTATGCCTAGCGTTATGGGTAAATTAGGTCCTTTAGGACGTGTATTAGGCCCTCGTGGTTTAATGCCCAACCCAAAGACTGGTACAGTAACTATGGACATTAAAAAAGCTGTTAGTGATGTAAAAGGAGGTAAGATTGATTTTAAAGTTGACAAAACTGGAATAATTCATGCTTCTGTAGGTAAATCTTCATTTACAGCTGACAAGATTATGGATAATGCTGCAGAATTGTTGAATACAATTATGAAGCTAAAACCATCTACGACCAAAGGGATTTATGTGAAGAGCATTTTTATGTCTAGCACAATGAGTCCTAGTATTTCAATTGACACTAAAATCGCTTAAGATTTTTTAAAACTAATTCGAATGACAAGAGAAGAAAAATCGCAAGTAATTGAAACACTAACCGCAGAGCTATCTGAAGCTAAAACCTTGTATCTTACTGATACAGCTGGTTTAAATGCTAAAGACACAACTGCGCTTAGACGCGCTTGTTTTAAGGCCGGTATTAGACTATCCGTAGTTAAGAATACACTTTTATCTAAAGCAATGGATGCTTCTGACAAAGAGTTCGGTGACTTAAAAGAAGTATTGAAGGGAAATACATCCTTAATGTTTTCTAAGATTGGAAATGCTCCAGCAAAAGTAATCAAAGATTTCCGCAAGAAATCTGACAAACCTTTATTAAAGGGCGCTTATATTGAAGAAGCTGTTTATGTAGGTGATGATCAAATTGATTTTTTGGTAGCAATCAAATCGAAAGAAGAACTTATTGGAGATATTATTACCTTATTACAATCGCCTGCTAAGAATGTTGTTTCTGGACTTAAGTCTGGAGGCGGGAAACTTGCTGGTATTATTAAAACTTTATCAGAACGATAATCTGATATAATCGGTGTACGCACCCAAACAATTAAATTAAATTAAATTTTAAAACTATAGAAAATGGCAGATTTAAAAGAATTCGCAGAACAACTAGTTAATCTAACAGTAAAAGAAGTTAATGAATTAGCTACTATCTTAAAAGATCAGTATGGTATCGAGCCAGCAGCAGCAGTTGCAGCGGCAGGTCCAGCAGCTGGTGGACCAGCAGCAGAAGAAGAGCAAACAGAATTTACTGTTGTTCTCAAAGCAGCAGGTGGTTCTAAATTAGCAGTTGTAAAACTTGTTAAAGAGCTTACTGGTCTTGGTCTTAAAGAGGCTAAAGGATTAGTTGATAGCGCACCAGCTAATGTAAAAGAAGCTGTGTCTAAAGATGAAGCTGAAGGTCTAAAAACTTCTTTAGAAGAAGCTGGAGCTGAGGTTGAAGTTAAGTAGTTCACTTAACCCAAATAAATAAGGTTATTGCCTCTAGATTGTGTCTTGAGGCTTTAACCCTTTTGTAGTTTATAGACTCCCCTAGTCTTGTATCGTTGTTGAAATTAATATAAAACCACTCCTGATGCCGAGTATATTAAAGAATAGAGTAAATTTCGCTTCTGCCAAGAAGACACCCGATTATCCAGATTTTCTAGATATTCAAATTAAATCTTTTCAAGATTTCTTTCAACTCGAGACCAAATCTGCCGAACGTGCAGAGGAAGGTCTTTTTAATACGTTCAAAGAGAACTTTCCAATTACGGACACCCGTAATCAGTTTGTTTTAGAATTTATTGACTATTTCGTCGATCCTCCAAGATATTCTATACAAGAATGTATTGAGCGAGGATTAACTTATTCTGTTCCTTTAAAGGCGCGATTGAAATTATATTGTACAGATCCTGAACATGAGGATTTCGAAACTATAGTTCAAGACGTATTCTTAGGAACAATTCCATACATGACTCCTAGTGGAACTTTTGTAATCAATGGTGCTGAACGTATCGTTGTTTCTCAGTTACACAGATCACCTGGTGTATTTTTTGGACAGTCATTCCATGCAAATGGTACTAAATTGTACTCTGCTCGTGTAATTCCTTTTAAAGGTTCTTGGATTGAATTTGCTACAGACATTAATAATGTAATGTACGCATACATTGATCGTAAGAAAAAATTACCAGTAACTACACTTTTCCGAGCAATCGGATATGAAAGTGATAAAGATATTCTTGAAATATTTGATCTTGCTGAAGAGATTAAAGTTTCAAAAACTGCACTCAAGAAAATTCTTGGACGAAAACTAGCAGCTCGTGTATTGAATTCATGGCACGAAGATTTTGTTGATGAAGATACGGGAGAAGTAATTTCTATCGAACGTAACGAAATCATCATTGATCGTGATACTGTAGTTGAAAAAGACCACATCGAAGAAATTCTTGAAGCTAATGTGAAAACAATTCTATTGCACAAAAGAGACGCTCACATGTCTGATTATGCAATCATTCACAACACCCTTCAAAAAGATCCAACAAACTCTGAAAAAGAAGCCGTTGAACACATATACCGTCAATTAAGAAATGCTGAGCCGCCAGATGAAGAAACTGCGAGAGGTATTATTGATAAATTATTTTTCTCGGATCAACGTTATAACCTAGGAGAGGTTGGTCGTTACCGAATGAATAAAAAATTAGGGAACAACGAAGGAATGGACAAGCTTGTTTTAACTAAACAAGACATCATTACTATCGTAAAATACCTTATTGAACTAATAAATTCTAAGGCTGAGATTGATGATATTGATCACTTATCTAACCGAAGAGTTCGTACTGTTGGAGAGCAACTATCTTCTCAGTTTGGTGTAGGTTTAGCTCGTATGGCTAGAACAATTCGTGAACGAATGAATGTTCGTGATAACGAAGTGTTTACTCCAATTGACCTTATTAATGCCAAAACACTATCCTCAGTAATTAATACATTCTTTGGAACAAACCAGTTGTCTCAGTTTATGGACCAAACCAATCCATTAGCAGAAATAACGCACAAGAGACGTTTATCTGCACTTGGACCTGGTGGACTTTCAAGAGAACGAGCTGGTTTTGAGGTACGAGATGTACATTATACTCATTATGGACGTTTATGTCCTATTGAAACTCCTGAAGGACCAAACATTGGGTTGATATCTTCCTTAGGTGTTTTTGCAAAAGTAAATAACCTTGGGTTTATCGAAACTCCTTATCGTAAGGTAACCGATGGAAAAATAAACCTCGAGGAAACAATTTATTTAAGTGCAGAAGAAGAAGAAAATAAATTAATTGCTCAAGCTAATATTCCTTTTGATGAAAAAGGAAACATCACGGCCGATAAAATTATTGCACGACAAGAAGCTGATTATCCAGTAATCGACCCAAATATGGTTGACTATACGGATGTAGCGCCAAACCAAATTGCATCGATTTCTGCATCCTTAATTCCTTTCTTGGAACATGATGATGCTAACCGCGCTTTGATGGGATCAAACATGATGCGTCAGGCAGTGCCTTTATTGCGTCCTGAGTCTCCTATCGTTGGTACAGGTCTTGAACGCCAAGTTGCTTCGGATTCAAGAGTACTTATAAACGCAGAAGGTAAGGGTGTTGTTGAATATGTTGATGCTAATAAAATTACAATCAAATACGACCTTACTGATAACGAGCATTTGGTTCGATTTGAAAGCGATACAAAAACATACAACTTAATTAAGTTTAGAAAAACAAATCAAGGAACTTGTATTAACCTTAAACCTATCGTTAAAAAAGGTGATCGTGTTGAAAAAGGACAAGTACTTTCTCAAGGATATGCTACTCAAGATGGGGAGCTAGCTTTAGGGAGAAACATGAAAGTAGCCTTTATGCCATGGAAAGGTTATAACTTTGAGGATGCGATTGTGATTTCTGAACGTGTTGTTCGTGAAGATGTATTTACTTCTATCCATATTGATGAATACTCTTTAGATGTTCGAGACACTAAATTAGGGTCAGAAGAACTTACAAACGATATTCCTAACGTAAGTGAAGAGGCTACTAAAGATCTAGATGAATTTGGAATGATTCGTATCGGAGCTGAAGTTCATCCTGGTGATATATTGATTGGAAAAATTACCCCAAAAGGAGAATCAGATCCAACACCAGAAGAAAAACTATTACGTGCCATTTTTGGAGACAAAGCTGGAGATGTAAAGGATGCTTCATTAAAAGCACCACCATCACTTCATGGGGTTGTTATCGATAAAAAATTATTTACGCGTTCTGTAAAAGATAAGCGTAAACGAAATCAAGACAAACAAGAACTAGAAGAATTAGAAAATCAATTTGTTACAAAGTTTGATGAACTCCGAACGATTATGGTTGAAAAACTATTTACCATTGTTAACGGAAAAACTTGTCAAGGTGTACAAAATGATTTAGGTGAAGAGATTTTACCAAAAGGTAAAAAGTTCACGTTAAAGATGTTAACTGCAGTAGAAGATTATACTCACTTAACCAAGGGTACATGGACTACAACAGATGCTATTAATGCATTAATAGCAGATTTAATTCACAACTATAAGATAAAAGAAAACGATCTTCAAGGAGCACTTCGTCGTGAGAAATTTACGATCAGTGTTGGAGATGAACTTCCAGCTGGAATTAAGCGTTTAGCAAAAGTGTATATCGCTAAAAAACGTAAGCTGAAAGTAGGAGATAAGATGGCAGGACGTCACGGAAATAAAGGTATCGTTGCACGTATTGTACGTCACGAAGAAATGCCTTTCTTGGAAGACGGAACTCCTGTTGATATTGTTCTAAACCCTTTAGGAGTACCTTCTCGCATGAACATTGGTCAGATTTATGAAACAGTTCTTGGATGGGCTGGTCAAAAATTAGATCAAAAATATGCTACACCAATTTTTGATGGAGCAAGTGCAAGTCAAATAGACACACTTACAGACGAAGCAGGAATCCCTAGATATGGTCACACCTATCTTTATGATGGAGGAACAGGGGAGCGTTTTGATCAACCGGCTACAGTAGGTGTTATTTACATGCTGAAATTAGGTCACATGGTTGATGATAAAATGCACTCACGTTCGATTGGACCTTACTCCCTTATTACGCAACAACCTCTTGGAGGAAAAGCACAATTTGGAGGACAACGTTTTGGAGAGATGGAAGTATGGGCACTAGAAGCATATGGCGCTTCAAGTACACTTCAAGAAATCTTAACCGTTAAGTCGGATGATGTTGTAGGTAGGGCAAAAACATATGAAGCGATTGTAAAGGGAGATACACTTCCGGAACCAGGTTTACCTGAATCGTTTAATGTATTGATGCATGAATTGAAAGGACTAGGTCTTGATATTCGTTTAGAAGAATAATAAAGAAGTTTACTTCTTTTATAAATATTATAAAATAAATCAGCAGGTAGTTATGGCAAGAAATAACGAAATTGTTACTCAAAAAAAATTCAATAAAATTTCTATTGGATTATCTTCTCCTGAAGTAATTTTAGGAAACTCACGTGGAGAAGTTTTAAAACCTGAAACAATCAATTACCGTACCCACAAACCGGAACGTGATGGTCTTTTCTGTGAGCGAATTTTTGGCCCAGTAAAAGATTTTGAATGTGCTTGTGGTAAATACAAAAGAATCCGATATAAAGGAATCGTTTGTGATCGCTGTGGTGTAGAAGTTACAGAAAAGAAAGTAAGAAGAGACCGTGTTGGTCACATCAATTTAGTGGTGCCTGTTGCTCACATTTGGTACTTCCGTTCTTTACCTAACAAAATTGGATACTTACTTGGATTACCTTCCAAGAAATTAGACATGATCATTTATTATGAACGATATGTTGTAATTCAAGCAGGTGATGCTAAAAACGAAGAAGGTGAATCTCTTGAGAAAATGGATTTCCTTTCGGAAGAAGAGTATCTAAATGCACTCGAAAAATTACCGATTGAAAATCAATATCTTGACGATACTGACCCTACCAAATTCATTGCTAAAATGGGAGCTGAGTGTTTGATCGATTTGCTTTCAAGAATTAACTTAGAAGAGCTTTCTTACGAATTACGTCACAAAGCTAATAATGAAACGTCTAAACAACGTAAAACAGAGGCACTTAAAAGACTTCAAGTTGTTGAAGCTTTCCGTGATGCTAACTTACGTAAAGAAAATCTTCCAGAATGGATGATTATTAAAGCGGTTCCCGTAATTCCTCCAGAATTACGTCCTTTAGTTCCTTTAGATGGGGGTCGTTTTGCGACGTCTGATTTAAACGATCTTTACCGTCGTGTAATTATTCGCAACAATCGTTTAAAACGATTGGTTGAAATTAAAGCACCAGAAGTAATCTTAAGAAATGAAAAGCGAATGCTTCAAGAATCTGTAGATTCATTATTCGATAATACGAGAAAATCTTCTGCTGTAAAAACAGATTCTAACCGTCCGTTAAAATCTCTTTCCGATTCATTAAAAGGAAAGCAAGGTCGTTTCAGACAAAACTTACTAGGAAAACGAGTTGATTATTCAGCACGTTCTGTAATTGTTGTTGGACCTGAATTAAAATTATTTGAATGTGGTCTTCCTAAGGATATGGCTGCAGAATTATACAAGCCGTTTATTACACGTAAATTAATTGAACGTGGAATTGTTAAAACGGTAAAATCTGCAAAGAAAATTATAGACCGAAAAGAGCCTGTAGTTTGGGATATTTTAGAAAGTGTATTGAAAGGACATCCGGTACTATTGAACCGTGCCCCTACATTACACAGACTTGGTATTCAAGCATTTCAGCCTAAATTAATCGAAGGAAAAGCAATTCAATTGCACCCGTTGGTTTGTACCGCATTTAACGCCGATTTTGATGGTGACCAAATGGCTGTTCACTTACCTCTAGGACCTGAAGCTATTTTAGAATCACAAATTTTAATGCTTGCTTCTCACAATATTTTGAATCCTGCTAATGGATCACCGGTAACGGTTCCTTCTCAGGATATGGTATTGGGATTATACTACATGACTAAAGCACGAGTTTCTACTTCAGATCATAAAGTGATTGGCGAAGGACTTACTTTTTACTCGGTAGAAGAAGTTCATATTGCATATAACGAAAAGCGTGTTGATCTTAATGCAACCATTAAGATTAGAGCAAAGGATTTCAATGAAGAAGGTGTTTTAGAATACCAAATCATTGATACTACTGTGGGTCGCGTATTGTTCAACGAAGTAGTTCCTGAAAATGCAGGGTTCTTCAATGAAGTCCTTACCAAGAAAAACTTACGTGAAATTATCGGAAAAATCCTTAAAGTAACGAGTGTACCTGTAACCGCTGACTTCCTAGATAAGATCAAAAGTATGGGGTATGGTTTTGCATTTAAAGGAGGACTATCCTTTAGTTTAGGAGATATTATTATTCCACCAGAAAAGCAACCTTTAATTGACGAAGCAAATGCTTTAGTTGATGGTATTAAAGGAAATTATAATATGGGTCTGATTACCAATAACGAACGTTATAATCAGATTATTGATATTTGGACAAATACCAATTCGCGTCTAACCAACCTCGCGATGAAGAGAATTAGTGAAGACCAGCAAGGATTTAACTCTGTATATATGATGTTAGACTCAGGAGCTCGTGGATCTAAAGAACAGATTCGTCAGTTAACAGGAATGCGTGGATTAATGGCGAAGCCTAAAAAATCTACTTCAGGTGGTGGAGAAATTATTGAAAATCCAATTCTTTCAAATTTTAAAGAAGGTCTTTCGATTCTAGAATACTTTATCTCTACTCACGGGGCGCGTAAAGGATTAGCGGATACCGCTCTTAAAACTGCAGATGCAGGATACCTGACACGTCGTTTAGTAGATGTTTCTCAAGATGTAATTATCAACGAAGTTGATTGTGGTACATTAAGAGGAATTGACGTTAAGCCGTTGCGTAAAAATGAAGAAATTGTTGAATCTATGTCGGATCGTATCCGAGGTAGAGTTGCTTTATTTGATGTAATCAATCCTTTAGATGGTGAGGTTATTATCGAAGGAGGACAAGAGATTTCTGATTTACTTGCCGACAGTATTGACCATCTTCCAATCGAAACAATTGAGGTTCGATCTCCGCTTACTTGTGAAGCTAAAAAAGGAATTTGTGCATCTTGTTACGGACGTAACCTTGCAACCGGTAAAATGGTTCAAAAAGGTGAAGCTGTAGGTGTAGTTGCTGCGCAGTCTATTGGAGAGCCTGGAACACAGTTAACCCTAAGAACATTCCACGTGGGTGGGGTAGCAGGTGGTAGCTCTCAAGAAAATGAACTTCGTGTTAAATTTAACGGAGTTGCAGAAATTGAAGACCTTAAGACGGTTAAAGGAAAAGATACAGAAGGAAATGAAATCAATATTGTGATTTCAAGGACTTCCGAAATTAAATTGTCTGATAAGAAAACTAAAGTTGTTTTAAGCACAAACAATATACCTTACGGGTCAACCTTAATGATCAAAAACGGAAGTACAGTTAAGAAGGACGATCTGATTTGTCAGTGGGATCCTTTCAACGGAGTTATCGTTTCTGAATTTACAGGTAAGATCGTATACGAAAATGTAGAACAAGGTGTTACATATCAAGTAGAGATTGATGAGCAAACTGGTTTCCAAGAAAAAGTTATTTCAGAATCTAGAAACAAAAAAGTAATTCCTACTTTATTGATTCAAGATAAAAAAGGAACTGTATTGCGTTCTTATAACCTGCCTGTTGGAGCTCACATCATGGTTGATGACAATGATCAAATAGAAGAAGGTAAAATCTTGGTGAAAATTCCAAGAAAATCTGCTCGTTCAGGTGATATTACTGGAGGTTTACCTCGTGTAACTGAACTTTTCGAAGCACGTAACCCTTCTAATCCAGCTGTAGTTTCTGAAATTGATGGTGTTGTTTCTTTTGGTAAAATCAAAAGAGGTAACCGAGAAATTATCGTAGAATCTAAATTTGGTGATATCAGAAAATACTTAGTTAAATTATCTAGTCAGATCTTAGTACAAGAGAATGACTTCGTAAAAGCAGGGATGCCTTTATCAGATGGTTCTATTACACCAATTGATATTTTGAAAATTAAAGGCCCATCGGCTGTTCAACAATATCTAGTAAACGAAGTACAGGAAGTATATCGATTGCAAGGAGTGAAAATTAACGATAAGCATTTTGAAGTAGTAGTCCGTCAGATGATGCGTAAAGTTAAAATTAACGATCCAGGAGATACCATCTTCTTAGAAAATCAATTGATTCATAAATATGACTTTATATCCGAAAACGATGATTTATTTGGTAAAAAAGTTGTTGAAGAAGCAGGAGATTCTGAGATCTTAAAAGAAGGACAATTGATTACCTCAAGAGACCTTAGAGATGAGAATTCAATCCTTAAACGCGAAGATAAAGCGCTAGTTGTTGCTCGTGATGCACGTTCTGCAACTGCAACTACTGAGCTTCAGGGAATTACCAGAGCATCTCTTCAAACCAAGTCATTCATCTCAGCTGCCTCTTTCCAAGAGACAACTAAAGTATTAAACGAAGCCGCTGTAAACGGTAAAGTAGATACGCTTGAAGGATTGAAAGAAAATGTAATTGTAGGTCACAAAATACCTGCAGGAACTGGTCTTAGAGAGTATAACGACGTGATTGTAGGTTCTAAAGAAGAATATACAAGCTTGTTAATTGATAAAGAAGAAGCAGAAACGGAAGTAGAAGCATAAGTTATGAGTGATTCAAAGAAAGAAGAACAGAAAATCAATATTGAATTAGATGAAGCTACGGCAGAGGGAACCTATTCCAACCTAGCCATCATCAATCATTCGGTATCTGAGTTCATTGTTGATTTTATTTCAATGATGCCTGGAGCTCCTAAGGCCAAGGTTAAATCTAGAATCATTTTAACTCCGCAACACGCTAAAAGATTACAAAAAGCGCTGAGTGAAAACATTCAACGATTTGAAAATGCAAACGGAGAAATTCATTTTCAAGAACAACCTCCGATTCCATTAAATTTTGGCCCTACCGGCGAAGCATAATAAACAATCCTCAACAGCAATGTTGGGGATTTTTTTTGATTCCTACTTATCTGATATTTTGTTTTCCTGATGAATTTTAAATTTATTACTTTAGTAAAAAACAAAAACGATGTCAGACTCTTCTTTTAAAAACTTCAAGGAATTTTATCCTTTTTACCTCTCTGAACATAAAAATAAAACTAGTCGTATGCTCCATTTTATTGGTACATTTTTAATTTTCGGATTGCTTATTTTTCTTGCGATAGCTCAGAAAGAAGCTCAATTTTGGATTGTTCTTCCACTGACAGGTTATGGTTTTGCCTGGGTTGGACATGCATTTTTCGAAAAAAACAAACCAGCAACTTTTAAACATCCACTATGGAGTCTACGAGGCGATTTCACCCTTTTCTTCGATATTCTTATAGGTAGGCGTGGTTTTGATGCTACTAAAGATTAGACTATATCTTCCAAAGTTTGCCATGACTGAACAATCCTTTTTCTAAAAAATAAATAAAAGGAATTAATCGAATGGCTAAGGAGTATAGTCAATTTTTTAAAACTCTGAAGTTAAATGAAATTTAATAGAAGGATATTTCTGTTGTGTCATTTGTAATGAAAAACTAGAATCTGCCAAAAACACTAACTGCCCTTGCTTGTCTGTTGCTAAGAATTTTTGTTTTACACGTTTGAAGTCGGTGAACTCTTGGTTTTTTTCGTCTTCTGGTTCCACCCAACACGCTTTGAAGACATTCAAATTTTCATAGGAACAAATTGCACCGTATTCATGTTCTAATCGGTATTGAATAACTTCAAACTGAAGTGCTCCAACGGTACCGATGATTTTACGGTTGTTCATAGACATGGTAAATAACTGCGCTACCCCTTCGTCCATTAACTGATCAATTCCTTTGTTCAGTTGTTTTGACTTCATAGGATCAGCATTGTTGATGTACCTAAAATGTTCTGGTGAAAAACTCGGAATTCCTTTAAAATGTATTTGTTCCCCAGAAGTTAATGAATCTCCGATTTTGAAATTCCCAGTATCGTGAAGTCCAACAATATCACCAGGATAGGAGATATCTACAATTTCTTTACGCTCTGCAAAAAACGCATTGGGACTAGAAAATTTAACTTTCTTATTATTTCGAACGTGTAGGTAGGGTGTGTTTCTTTCAAAAGTCCCAGAAACTATTTTAATAAATGCTAAGCGATCTCGGTGATTTGGATCCATATTAGCATGTATTTTAAATACAAAGCCACTAAAATTTTTCTCGTCAGGTTTTATTAAGCGTTCCTCTGCTTGTTTTTCTAATGGAGTGGGAGCAATGTCAATAAAGCAGTCTAACAATTCTTGTACACCAAAGTTGTTTAAAGCTGAACCAAAAAAAACGGGGTGTAAGGCACCATCTAAATATTCTTCTTGAGAAAAGGGAGGGTAAACTCCAGCAACCAATTCTAATTCTTCTTTTAAAGTTTCTAATGACTTTGTTCCAATTAATCGCTCCAATTCTGGATCTTTGAGGTTGTCGAAAGAAACTGTATTCCCTTTAGATGTTTTGGTGTCTTCTAGAAAGAGTTTTGCATTTTTACTCCAGATGTTATAAATACCTTTGAAATCGTAACCCATACCAATAGGATGGGATAAGGGAGTAACGCGTAATCCTAATTTGGTTTCTATTTCATCAAGCAGGTCAAAAGAATCTTTCCCTTCACGATCCAGTTTGTTTATGAATACAATGATTGGAATGCTCCTCATGCGGCAAACTTCAACTAATTTTTCGGTTTGCTCTTCAACACCTTTTGCAACATCAATAACTACAATTACACTATCCACCGCGGTAAGCGTTCTGAATGTATCTTCAGCAAAATCTTTATGTCCAGGGGTGTCTAGGATGTTTATTTTTTTGTTTTTATAAATAAAAGCAAGAACGGATGTAGCAACAGAAATACCACGTTGACGTTCAATTTCCATGAAATCACTGGTAGCGCCTTTTTTTATTTTATTTGATTTTACTGCACCAGCCTCTTGAATAGCACCTCCAAAAAGAAGTAGCTTTTCTGTTAAGGTTGTTTTTCCAGCATCTGGATGTGAAATAATTCCAAAGGTTCTCCTTCTTGCAATTTCTTCTAAAAACATGAATTAAATTTTGACCAAAAATACAAATATATATAGGAAGTGTGTTTCATTTCAAAGTAGGTTTTTGATAAAATAATTTTGTAATTTTAACCCGATGGAAGAAGAGAAAGTTATACTGGTTAACTCGAATGACGAACCAATTGGTTTGATGTCAAAAATGGAAGCTCACGAAAAGGCAGTTCTTCATAGAGCCTTTTCTGTTTTTGTTGTAAACAGCAAAAATGAATTGATGCTTCAGAAACGTGCTCTTCAGAAATATCATTCCCCAGGTCTATGGACCAACACTTGTTGCAGTCATCAACGCGAGGGGGAGGGTAATGTTGAAGCAGGCCTTAGAAGGCTTGAAGAAGAAATGGGTTTCGAAACACCTTTAGAATATCTATTCAATTTCATCTATAAAGCTCCCTTTGATAATGGATTAACAGAGCATGAATTAGATCATGTAATGCTGGGTCGATATGAAGGAGTACCAACCATAAATCCAGATGAAGTAGCTTCGTGGAAATGGATGGATATTGAGCAAATAAACATCGATTTAAAAGAAAACTCAGCATCGTATACTGTTTGGTTTGCAATAATATTCGATCGTTTTTATAATCATTTAAAATTAAATTCATGAGGGTAACTGTAAGTAGAAAAGCACATTTCAATGCGGCACACCGTTTGTATCGTAAGGACTGGACCGATAAAAAAAACGACTCTGTCTTTGGGAAATGTTCTAACCCTAATTTTCATGGACACAACTACGAACTAATTGTTAGTGTAACTGGACCCATTGATCCGAATACGGGTTATGTAATGGACATGAAGATTCTGAAAGATTACATTAAATCTGAAGTAGAAGATGCTTTTGATCATAAAAATTTGAATTTAGAAGTTCCAGAATTTTTTGACACCATTCCAACAGCAGAAAATATAGTTGTAGTGATTTACAACAAATTAAAAAAAATCCTTAGTGTTGATCAAAATATGGAGGTTGTTCTTTACGAAACCCCTCGAAACTTTGTCACTTATTCCGAAAAATTATGAGTCTAAAAGTAGGGGACGGTATTCCAAAATTCGAATTGTTAAACCAATACGGGGAGCTTTTTGATAGCGAAACCGTTATTGGTAAAAAGCCAGTCATAGTTTATTTTTATCCCAAAGATCAAACTCCAGGCTGTACCGCCGAGGCTTGTAGCTTTAGGGATCACTACGAAGAGTTTTTGGAATTGGGAGCAGAAGTTATAGGGATCAGTTCAGACGGAGTTAAAAGTCACCAGAAATTTGCAAAAAGGCATCAACTTCCTTTTATTTTGTTAACCGATTCAGACAAGAAAGTTCAGCGTTTATTTAAGTTACCTAAAATTTTATTTGGTTTATACACTAAGCGAATCACTTTTGTAATCGATAAGGAAGGAAAAGTTTCTTACGTTCACAGCAGTCTTATGCCCGATACTCACATAAAGAAAGCGCTACAACAGTTAAAGTAAACCGAAAATAACAAACGAATAGTTTTGATAATTTCATTTCCATTTGCGGCTCTTAAAACAAATTTAATTTCAATACCTTTACCAAAAATAAAAAAAGCATTATGGCTAGTAAAAAACAACTTAAGAAAGATATCAATAACAGCGTTGGTGCTCTAATAGAAGAAATCTATGTGTGGGAGTTAATGAACCCAAAAGGTGATTTTAAGAAAAGTGAAAAATTAATTGATGAAGCAATTATTTTATTTGATGAGTTGATTATAAAAATTCATGATTTTCAAGAAGGAACATCAGCAAAGAAACACTTCAATTCAATTGTAGATGAGTTGAATAAAACTTCAGCTTCTATTTCCGCAAAAATTGATAAGCTTAAATAAAAAAGTTATTCCTTTTTATCTTCCTTAAGGGAGGAAATAAATTTATTAAACTCAACCCCATAGGTTGAGTTTTTTACGTTTTCAGACATTTTACTGTACAATGTATCCAAGAGTTTTGGATTTACATTACTGATTTCGTATAATCCAATATATGCCGCTATTTCTTTGTCTGCATTGTTGGTAGCATAGTTTAGAGCAAACAGATAACGTCTTTTCAATAAATTCTTAGAATCCTTATCAAACTTAGCCTCTCTGACATCTAAACTCAAGGAATCTTCTTCAAGATAATTTTTAACAAGATCCAAACTTTTAGCATTAAAACGTCTAAGCATTGCTTGATAATCTTCCCATAAAACATGATTTTCAGAGCCTGAAATTTGTGCACTGCTTTCAAATGTTTTTAATAAAGAATTGATTGTGATGTCTCCTTTTTCTCCAAAGAACGTAATGCGATCATTTAAGGTGTCTCCATCTTCTTTGTCAAGGTATAGGTAATATATTTGAGGGTAATCTATATCGTCACCAAGGCTGAAAGGTTTATCTTTTTGAACTGTAAAAGAGTCTATTGATACCAGTGTAGTATCTAAAAATTTCTGAAGATATAAAGTGCCTTTCCTAAGGCCATCTATTGTTCCAGTAATATTCATTGCCTTTTTACTTGAAGTCCCACAAGAAATCAGTAAACTTAAAAGTAATAGTGAAAAAACAGTTCTCATAAAACAGGATGTTATTTATTAAACCAGTAGGTTAATTTGAAAGTTAAACTTCGCACTTTAGGTGCAAAAGTAGCAAAAGCATTTGTGATAAAGTAATTATCATTATAAACTAGATAAAAATCGGACAAAGGACTGAACCTCCATTGCAGTCTTGAGTTAATACCAAAGACATCTGATTGAGAACTGTATTGGAAAAAAGTACCCCAGAATAGTTTTTTATTAAACGTTATATCAACCTTAGGCCCTACTAATATTAGGCTTACAGGGTCATGAGTTGGAAGTTTTATTTTGTCGTAGTTAAAGCGCATACTAGCAGTAAAATAGGGCTGAATACGATAATTCATTTGTGTGGAAAAAGTGAGCTTAGTTCCGTTATAAAAACTTCCATAAGTACTTCTTAAATTATACGTAAATACATTGCTTGGATCCGATCGAAATGACAGGTCAACATCATCATAGCTATAACCAGTATCTGCCTTCAATGGATTATCATCGAGACCTCCGGTTGGGTCAAAAGAGTTTAACAGATAAGTGTATCGGTTGCTGTATCGCAATTGAATTCTCGATTGGTTTGTAAAAGAAAATTCAGCACTAGACCAAAGTCCGCGATCCGTTGTTAAATTATCATCTTTTGGTCTCCCTATGTAATAGAATGTTTGAGATAGGTTAATGGATCGAAGTGATTTTGAGTCAAGCCAAATTCGATAGGTATATCGCATGTAGTTTTTTAAGATTCCAGTTCTTCTAATAAAACCAAGGTCAGACTGATAATTATCTCCTATTCGAACACCCCCGTATGAAAAAGAATGAGATCTTGCGTTATAGTCAATACTTAAGCCAGAGGCGTAGGTATCGTTTTTTTGATCTGGACTAAAGGAGTTATGAAAAAATGCCCTACCGGTCCATTTGTTACTCTTCGAGGCTAAATTAAAATCAACCCCTACAACACGATTAAAACTATCTTGTGCATGTTCAAAATCGGGATCTCCTGTAGTTTGTCTGTTTACAAATATGAAATTTAGATTTGAGCGATCCAGTATTTTTTGTTGTAAGGTAAATACGGTATTGTTATTTGAAGCAATTTGATTTGCTTGGTCTTGATCGGTCTGCATGTTCAAAAACCCAAGGCGAAGGTTGTTGTTTACTTTTCCACTTAGTCGAACCCCTGCTATAATTTTATTTTCAAAAGTTGCTCCGGTTGTGTCTTTTGCAACACCAATTCTTCTTGAGAAAAAAGGTTGTGCTTCTCTACGATCTCCAAAGTTCACAAACAAATCACTATTTTGAATAAAGAATTGTCTTTTTTCTGGGAGGGTAACTTCAAATCGGGTCAAGTTAATTACTTGGTCATCTACTTCTACTTGAGAGAAATCAGGGTTGATTGTCAAATCTAAGTTCATCCCGCTTCCAATAGATAGTTTTGCATCACCCCCGTAGTTGAATATACTTCTACTTGTATCAGCTTCGAAGTCTTTCTGAACAGAACCCCCAATGTAAGGAATGAGTGCGACTGTTTTACTGGATTTAGTTAAAGGCTTTTCGAAATTTAGAATTCCAGCATACGCTAAACCAGCGATGGTTTGGTTTTGGGGTATGTTTGCCCAAGTGTACCATTGTTTAGTATCGGTATCATGACGGTAAATATTAACCCTCCACTGCGTAGCACCTTCTGGATATTGTATTGATTTCAATGGAATTTTAATCTCAGAAACTGTAAAGCCCTCTTGTTGAGTAGCTTTTGTTTCCCATTTAACATCCCAACTTTTATTAAAGTCATTTTCGTAGCTATCACCCCCGTTAGAAATAAGAGACTCTCTTTTTACTCCCAGTGGATTTGTGCCAAACATAAATCCGTTTGTACCATCCATAAAAGTGTCTAAAATAAGAGTTACATTATCGTTCCCTGCCCCGGAATAATCTCGTCTAAGCGAAGGGACAATATAATCTGGAGTTCTAGAATAGGATTTTATTAAAACATATAGGTTCACATCATCTACTAAGAACTTTGCAACTGTTCGTTGTTCAGCCTTTAATTTGTCCGACGGAAACCATTGCCAAAAGTCATCAATCTTATCGGCTTTTTCCCATATCTCTTCATTTCCATAACCATCAATCACGATTTCTTGTTTTGAAAATTTCACCTCAGCTTTCATGGAGTCTTGTCCATAGTTTAGCTGGGAAAATAAAAACGGCATTAATATAAAAACATACCTTTTATTCAATTCAAATTTTTTTAATGTTCTCAAGTACGAAAATAAGTATTGATTTCTGAATTAAACTCTTAAAACCTGAATAAATATCAATTAAAACCTTATTTAATGTAAATGACAAATTTTAACTATTTTTGGATAAATAAAATTATATAATATTATAAAAAATTAATATATTTTATTCCTTTTGCTTTTGCATTTGTTATTTCGTGCAGTAGTGACGATGACGCTACTCCAGAATTAGCCCTAACGGACCTAAGCGCAACAGGTTCAGTTGCTGAGCAAACAGTTGCCCAAGCTAAGAAAACCATTTATTGAAAATGGTACATTGCCAATTCCGGAAAATCATATTCTTCTGCTAAATCGAATGCCTGTGCATTTGATTTTATAGAATTCACAGATGATGCTTATTTGATGGCTTTAATTGTTGACGGTGATAGAAAAGTTACTTTTGGAACTTATGACATGAACGAAGATGCTTCGGGTAATGTTTCGAGTGTTGATTTAAATTTTAATTTAGGAACATCAGAAGTTACAATAGCTACTTTAACTAATATAGTTGTTGTTGCCAATGGTGATAATCTTTATGCAACTTTTAGTGTTGAATTGAACATTCCTGATGAAGCTGATTTTGATGCCTGTAATGCTCTATAGGGCGATTATCCTGCTGCTAAAGATGATCCAATGGAAGGAAGTGAATCTGCTACTGCAGATACAAATCATGCTAAAATCATAAATCATGGACACTTGTTTCTTCTGTTTATGACGGAGAAAACAGACCTCTATGATATTTATGGAACCTTGTTTAGAAGATGATTCATCAAATGGTGAAGAACAAGTTATTCCAGACTGTACTCCAGCAACTTCATTAACAGTATCTTTTTCTACATTTGGAACTTATTCCTTTGTTTTCCTTAGAAGCTCCGAAGGAACGTGGGTAGAGACTGATGGTTGGGCTTGGACAAGCGATGCTCAGACTTCATTTTATGTAGGCGGTGAAGGGACAGAAGGAAATGAGCAAGGTCTTATCACAATTGTTTCTTTAACGGACACATCATTAGAAGTTACCAGTGACGATGGAACAGTTTGGACTTTTGTAGCTCAATAATTTTATTTGATAATATTTAAAAAAAGCTCTGTATAATAGGGCTTTTTTTATGATAATATTTTTCTAAAAGTCAAATTAATTCGCGGGCGTATTTGGCGCTTTGTTTTGGCAATTTGATGTTGCCAATGGGTTTGCATGGCTCCTCCCATAATTAATAAACTTCCATGTTCAAGCTTAATTTTTAGCCGCTGGGATTTATCATGCTTATGTTTGAGATGAAAAAATCGTTCTTCCCCTAAGCTAACAGAAGCGATTACAGGATTTATTCCTAGTTCTTTTTCATCATCAGAATGCCATCCGTTACTGTCTTTTCCGTCACGATATTGGTTTAATAACACGGAAGTAAACTCATTCTTCTCAACACTTTTAATCTTAGTTAGCAAAGAAATTAGTTCATGACTCATGGGCTCTGGATTCATTTGAATTCCAGAATAGCGATAGGGTTCCTTATTTATACTATGAAGAGAAGTAAGTCTTGGTTGCGGGTAGGTTTTTCCGAAAACAGTAATGGGATCTTGCCTCCAAGGAATTTCATCAAGTAGTTTTATAAAAAGCATATCAGCTTCCCTTTTTGAACAGAAACAAGGGTAGTAGCGTAACGCTGCATCTGGTAGTTTTGGTAGCCAAGGGGTATTGTTGTCTGAAAAAAGTTCAAGCATTTTCAAAAATACGAGTTATTTTAATGATTTCCTTTCTGTTAAAAAAAATACTGTACCAAAAAGTCTATCAAATGACTTGAACTGATTTAGAATACATAAGAAGGGATTTATTATATTTAAAAAAACTTAAATCACCATGAAAGTACGTACAGGTTTTATTTATTTATCCATTTTAACTCTATTCCTTACTGCAGCTAGTTATTTCTATTGGAAACCTGGATTGTGGAGTTTAATAATTACTGGCCCTATTATTTTTATTGGGTTTTATGATTTAACACAAAGGAGACAAACCATTCTTAGAAACTTTCCTGTTTTGGGGCATTTTCGATATTTATTAGAATCGATACGTCCAGAGATTATGCAGTATTTTGTGGAAACAGATACCCAAGGACGGCCAATTAACCGAATGTTTAGAAGTTTAATATATCAACGTGCCAAGGATGTTACCGATACAGTTCCTTTTGGAACCCAAATGGATGTATATCGTTCAGGTTATGAATGGATGGATCATTCTATGTATGCAATTGATGAATCTCAAGTAAATAACAAACCAAGAATATCCGTAGGAGGGAAAGGTTGTTCTCAGCCTTATTCAGCTAGTCTATTAAACGTTTCTGCAATGAGCTATGGTTCTTTGAGTAAAAACGCTGTATTGGCCTTAAATAAAGGCGCTAAAATGGGAGATTTTGCACAAAACACGGGAGAGGGGTCGATCAGTCCTTTTCATTTGAAGCCAGAAGGCGATTTGATCTGGCAAATAGGAACAGGTTATTTCGGATGTCGAACCAAAGCGGGTAATTTTTGTCCCGATACTTTTGCTGAAAAAGCAAGCTTAGATTCTGTAAAAATGATAGAAATAAAAATTTCTCAAGGAGCAAAGCCAGGTCATGGAGGAATTTTACCAGCCGCCAAAAACACCCCGGAAATTGCCGCTATTCGAGATGTTGAACCTCATACCGATGTACATTCTCCGCCCAGTCATTCTGCTTTTTCAAACCCAGCCGAATTAATTGACTTTATTTCTTTATTACGTGAACGCGCTAACGGTAAACCCATTGGTATAAAACTGTGTGTTGGTAAAAAACAAGAATTTATAGACATCTGTAAAACCATGCTCAAAACAGGTATTACTCCAGACTTTATAACGGTCGATGGAGGTGAAGGAGGAACAGGAGCTGCGCCGGTCGAATTTTCAAATTCTCTTGGAATGCCACTCCGCGATGGACTTGCTTTTGTTCACGATACGCTGGTTGGTTTCGGTCTTAAGGATGAAATAAAATTAATAGCATCGGGTAAAATATTTACAGGATTTCATATTGCTCGCGCCTTGGCTTTAGGAGCCGATATGGTTAGCTGTGCTCGCGCTATGATGATGGCAATTGGTTGTATTCAAGCCTTAGAGTGTAATACGAATTCTTGTCCGGTTGGAGTTACTACTCAGGACAAAACTCTGATGAGCGGATTGGATGTGAATGATAAGTCTGTTCGAGTTGCAAATTTTCACAGAAAAACCCTCAAAAGTTTTACGGAATTAATAGCTGCTGCAGGAGTTGACTCTCCCGAAAAGTTAGAACGAAAGCACATTAATCGCCGCATTGGAATGAACCTCATTAAAAAATATGATGAGATTTTCCCTTATACAGAAAAGAATGCTTTGTTGTAAAAGCATGTGAGGTAGTTTTAAATGGTTTCTAGTAAACAGAACCCTATTTTTCTGGTTATGAAACCCAATTGCTCATAAAGCTTTATTGCGTATAGATTCCGCTGGTCTACGTGGAGTATTGGTATTTTGTTATCTGCAAAGATTTTGTCAGTAGTCCTTTTCAAGAGTTGTTTTGCATAGCCTCTGTTTCTAAAATCGGGATGCGTAACCACTGCACTTACTTCGCAATAAGAATTCATTTGTATGCGTTCTCCAGAGGCAGCAATTAAATTCCCGTCGGAATAAATTCCAAAGTAAGTTCCCATCTCCGCTATTTTTTTTCGTATAAATCAAGGCTGCACAAGGTTGACTAAATCGAAAAGTTCTTTTTTCTGAAATTCAAATTTTAGTTCTACAATTAATTCTTTGATTTCTACTTCAAGTAGCTTGTAACTAATCATCTGATGTCCATTCAGTTGGATTATTACTTTTGTGTTCTTACTTATTTCTGGTGGATCGCCAACCATATAAAAACTAGAGGTAAGCTTACTGTATTGCTCTATTGCCAAAGATTCATTAGATACTGCTCCAACTCAGCCAAAAGGACTGTATTCTGGTTTATAAAATTTACAACCATTAAATTCAACTGCATATCCCTATGGGTCTCGCTTAGAGGGTACCAAATGGGATTGTCTAATTTAAATTCTTCCTTAATCATCAGCTTTGGGGTATAATAAATATTGCTAAGTTAAAATAGTTTAAAAAAAAGGCTGTCTTTTAAAAACAGCCTTTAGAATAATGTTTATTTGATTAAGTCAACACTTCGGACAATGAACTGGGTTAGTTCTTCCCCTTTTAGAAGGTTTTGAGATAATCGAGCCAAATCTAATGTCTGTTGAATTAGCCGTTCTCTCTTCTTTTTGGTTTTTGTGTTTAAAATTTGACTAACAAGCGGGTGGTTGGTGTTAACTACCAGGGTGTGCATTTCTGGGAAGTTCCCAAACATACTCCCTGCACCTCCAGTTTGCTGCATTTCTTTCATTCTACGCATAAACTCAGGCTGAGTTAATACGAAAGGAAGTTGAGAGCTGCTAAGCGCTTCTAATTGAATGGTGTATTTTCCTTTTGGAACAACCGCTTCGATAAAAGGAGTTAGTGTTTCTTTTTCTTCATCAGATAATTTGGAAACTGTTACTTCATCTTTTTTGATGAGGTTTTCAACTGCATCACCATCTACCCTGGCAAAAGAAAGTTTATCGTTGGCACCTTCTAGTTTTTGAATCAAGTGAGGGACAATAGGAGAATCTAAAAGCAATACTTGATATCCTTTTTCTTTTGCAGCTTCAATATAGGAGTGTTGCTCGTCTTGATTTGAAGCATAAAGAATAACGAGTTTATCATCTTTGTCTGTTTGTAAGTCTTTGACAGCTTCTTTAAGTTCATCTAAAGTAAAGTAATTTCCGTCTACTGTTGGGTAAAGAGCAAATTTGTCAGACTTTTCAAAGAATTTATCTTCAGAAAGCATTCCATATTCTATAACAACTTTAATATCATTCCACTTTTGCTCAAAAGCAGCTCTATCTTTTTTGAAAAGACTGGCTAATTTATCAGCAACTTTTCGAGTAATGTAATTGCTTATTTTTTTGACAGCACCATCTGCTTGAAGGTAACTTCTAGAAACGTTAAGAGGAATGTCTGGAGAATCAATTACTCCACGTAACATGGTTAAAAATTCCGGCACAATTCCTTCTACATTATCCGTTACAAATACTTGGTTTTGGTACAGTTGAATTCGGTCTTTCTGAATACTGAGGTCGTTACTCAGCTTTGGAAAGTATAAAATCCCGGTTAAGTTAAACGGGTAGTCTACATTTAAGTGGATATTAAACAAGGGTTCTTCAAACTGCATTGGGTACAATTCACGATAAAATGAATTGTAATCGTCCTCTTTTAAATCTGCAGGAAGTTGTGTCCATGCAGGATTTGGATTATTGACAATATTGTCAACGGTTACTTTTTCAGCTTCTGTACCTTCGACAGCTTCTTCTGGAATAGGAAGACTTTCTTCTTTTGTTCCGAACTTAATTGCAACAGGCATGAACTTATTGTACTTGGTAAGTAATTCTGTTATTTTAGAATTTTCTAAAAATTCAACAGAATCTTCAGCGATGTGAAGAATGATTTCAGTTCCACGTTCTGTTTTGTCATGGGGGACTAAAGTGAATTCTGGTGAACCGTCACAACTCCAATGAGCAGCAGGTTCGTCTTTAAATGATTTAGTAATCAATTCTACTTTCTCGGCAACCATAAAGGCAGAATAGAACCCTAAACCAAAATGTCCGATTATACCACTATCTGCAGCGCTGTCTTTGTATTGTTCCAAAAATTCTTCGGCACCAGAAAAGGCAACTTGATTGATGTATTTTTGAACTTCTTCCGAAGTCATTCCAATTCCTTGGTCAATGATATGAAGCGTTTTGTTCTCCTTATCTAACTTAATTTCAATTATCGGATCTCCAACTTCTCCGGTCGGCTCTCCTAAATTGCTTAAATGCTTTAGTTTAAGAGTTGCATCGGTTGCATTGGATATTAATTCACGTAAGAATATTTCGTGATCACTGTATAAAAATTTCTTGATGAGTGGGAATATATTCTCAACAGAAACATTGATTTTACCTTTTGACATAATTATAATTTTAAAAACTACTGTTCAAAAAAAATACCACAATGCTTACGCTGACAAATTGACATTTTATTTTGTTTAATTTTTAATCAAAAAAGATAAACATATTGTATTTTTGCTGTAAATATTTGATATTATGGCTGCAACGAAAACTTCAAAATCCCCTGACATCCTATCTATGTTCATGGATAGCGTATTGGAACATGAAAAATTTCCACTCTCGGTTTACAAGTTTTGTAAGACGAATGAAATTGACGAGCAAGATTTTTATAAATCCTACGCATCTTTAGATACCATAAAACACCATGTTTGGCAGGTTTTTTTCGATAATACAATGGGTTTGTTACATAAAAACAAGCACTATGATTCTATGGACAGAAAGGATCGTTTACTCACATTCTATTTTACTTTTTTTGAAGTCCTTTTATTGAATCGTAGTTATGTTTTATTCGCCCTTGAGGGGAATGAAAGCCGAATGACTAAAATTGGACAGTTAAAAAAATTAAGAATTAGTTTTAAAAGCTTCGCTTCTGAATTGATAGAAGAAGGTAACGACAACAAAACATTAAGCCTTGCTAAGCATCCCGTTGGATTGTTTTCTGGAGCATCTTGGGCTCAGTTACTTTTTTTTCTTAAATTTTGGTTAGATGATACCTCTCCAAATTTTGAAAAAACGGATGCCGCAATAGAGAAATCAATTAATGTTGCTTTTGATGTTTTTGATAACACGCAATTGGACGCAATATTTGATTTAGGTAAGTTTTTATGGAAAGAAAAATTCATTTAATTAATTGAAAACATTAGATTATATACCAACAGGGAAACTGGAGCGTGCTGGAAAATTAGTTTCAACTGGTGTTAAAATTGGAGGAAACTATCTTAAGTATATTGGCGAAAAAATCACTAATCCTGATGAAGCCAAAGAAAACTTTGATCAAAACAACGCCGAAGATATATACGACGGACTCAAGAGTCTGAAAGGAAGTGCACTTAAGGTTGCTCAAATGTTGAGTATGGAAAAGAACATACTTCCTGGTGCATATGTAGACAAATTTAGCTTGGCTCAATTTTCTGTTCCTCCCTTATCAGGTCCATTAGTTCGAAAAACTTTCAATCAGTATCTTGGGAATTATCCGGAAGAAATTTTTGATGATTTTACTTTCGAATCTATTAATGCGGCAAGTATAGGTCAGGTTCATAAAGCAACAAAAGGTGAATTGAAACTTGCTGTTAAAATTCAATATCCTGGAGTTGCAAACAGTATCAGTTCAGATTTAGCCTTAGTAAAGCCAGTAGCAACTCGCTTATTTAACCTTAAAGGAAAAGATTCAGAAAAATATTTTAAAGAAGTTGAAAGCAAACTTCTCGAAGAAACAGATTATACACTAGAACTAAAACAAAGTAGGGAGATAACAGAAGCTTGTTCACTAATTCCAAATCTAAAGTTTCCTACTTATTATGCAGATTTATCCTGTGATAAAATACTAACCATGGACTGGATGGAGGGTATACACTTGTCAGAATATACTGCTCAAGGTATCGACAATAGGGAAGCTAATGTTGTAGGTCAAACCCTTTGGGATTTTTATATGTATCAAATGCATGTTCTAAAACGTGTGCATGCCGACCCCCATCCAGGTAATTTTTTGGTTGACGATTCAGGAGCTTTAGTTGCAATTGATTTTGGCTGTATTAAAGACGTGCCAGAAGATTTTTATGTTCCTTATTTTGAGTTAGCTACTTCAGAAGCGATGCAAGACCGTTCTTTTTTTATCGATAAAATAACCACTCTTGAAATTCTAAGGCCAGATGATTCGGAAGAAGACAGTGCTTATATTACTGATCTATTTCATGAATTGCTTGGTGTTTTAACCTTTCCATTTCATAACGATACATTTGATTTTTCAGATGAACTCTTTTGGGCTAAAGTAGCCCATATGAGCGAACGCCTTTCTCAGGATGATAAATTAAAAAAATTAAATGGAAACCGAGGGTCTAAACATTTTCTTTATATAAACCGCACATTTTTTGGTCTCTATAATTTACTTCATGACCTTAAAGCAGATATCGTTGTAAATAATTACAAAAAGTTCATCTAAATCTTTTGTAGTACATTGTATTATTATTTATTTGTAATTTAACTTATGTATAATTCAAGAATTGTTGGCTTAGGAAAATACCTCCCTGAAAATGTTGTAACCAATGCTGATCTGTCTAAAACGATGGACACATCTGATGAGTGGATCACCGAACGTACTGGAATTAAAGAGCGTCGACACATCAAAAAAGGGGACGGCAATACTACAGCGACAATGGCATTGAAAGCAACTAAGATTGCTTTGGAACGTGCTAATATGGCAGCCGAGGATTTGGATTTAATACTTTTCGCAACACTAAGCCCAGATTATTATTTCCCTGGATCAGGTGTAGTTCTTCAAGACTTACTTGGAATACCTGCATGTCCAGCTATGGATATTCGAAATCAATGTAGTGGATTTATCTATGCATTATCTACTGCGGATCAGTTTATAAAAACGGGGATGTATAAAAACGTCTTGGTGGTGGGTGCAGAAAATCATTCGGGTGGTTTGGATATGACTTCAAGAGGACGCGGGGTCTCTGTTATTTTTGGAGATGGAGCTGGTGCAGCAATACTAAAACGTGAAACTAATATAGAAATAGGAATACTTTCTTCTCACATATATTCAGAAGGATCTCATGCAGAAGAACTTTCATTGATTGGACCGAGTACCAATCGTTGGGTTCCTGAAATAATTGCAGCAAACGATCCCGAAGACTTAAGCTATTATCCGTATATGAATGGACAGGTTGTTTTTAAACATGCAGTAGTTCGTTTTTCAGAAGTAATTAACGAAGGCTTACAAAAAAATAATTGGTTAGCAAGTGATATTGATATGCTGGTTCCGCATCAAGCAAATCTCAGAATCTCTCAATTCATTCAAAAGAAATTTGGACTCAATGATGATCAGGTTTATAATAACATTATGCGATACGGAAACACGACTGCAGCATCAATTCCGATTGCTTTGACAGAAGCTTGGGAAGAAGGAAAAGTAAAAGAAGGTTCTAAGGTGGTTTTGGCTGCTTTTGGAAGTGGATTTACTTGGGGTAGCTCTATAATAGTTTGGTAACTATGAATAACTCCCAAAAGGCAACACTGATTATCGGAGCTTCTTCTAACGAGGAACGCTATTCTTATAAAGCATTTTATAAGCTAAAAGAATCAAATCATAGGGTTTATGCTCTTGGATTTAGAGAAGGAATGTTATCCGATACTCAGATTTATACTAACCATCAAGCAACTTGGACAGATGTTGATACAGTAACACTTTATTTAGGCGCTACAAGGCAAGAGCCTTACTTTGAATATCTTGTAAAATTAAACCCAAGGCGCGTTATTTTTAATCCGGGAACAGAGAACGAAGAGTTTGAGAATCGTTTAAAAAAAGCGGGAATTCAAACAGAACAAGCGTGTACTTTAGTGCTTCTTGCTACGAATCAATACCAGTCCTAAGAACGTAAATAGTCCGTTCAAAGGCAATAACTCATACCCAATCACATATCCTCCTAAAGCCTCAGGATCGACACTGCCTAGCAAGCTAGTTAGACCAACAGAAGCGAAGACCACAAACCAAACATAGCGATCCTTGATTTTATGTTTTGTGAATATTCCAAAGGCAAATAGCCCTAGCAAAGGCCCGTAAGTATAACCGGCAACTGTTAGCAGACTATCAATTACATTTTGATCTAAGATATATTTAAAAGCTATCACAACCAGAATAAGCAGTATGCTCATCCCAATATGGATTCTCTTTCTAAGAATTTTCTGTTTATTAATTTCTTGATTATTTATGTTTAAAAAATCAACACAAAAAGAAGTTGTGAGTGAGGTAAGTGCACTGTCTGCACTACTATATGCTGCAGCAATTAACCCTAATATAAAAGTGATTCCAACACCCAGTCCTAATTTGCCATTCAATGCAATCTCAGGGAACAATAGATCTGTTTTTGGTTTTTCATCCAGAAGCGGAATTGAGATTCCTTCTCTTTCAGCATATATATAAAGTAGTGCTCCGAGTAGCATAAAAAGTCCAGTAACAACGACCAATACTAAGCTAAAAACAACCATATTTTTCTGAGCTTCTTTAAGGTTGCGACAGCTCAAGTTTTTTTGCATCATATCTTGATCCAATCCTGTCATACAGATGGTAATGAACATACCGCCAATAAAGGATTTAAGAAAATGATTTTTAGCTAATAGAGAGTCGGTTACTAATACTGAATTGTATTGCTCAAATTCTTCCGACTTTAAGAAATCCATCATACTCCAACCCAATTCTTGATTGATGTATATGATTGATAAGAATACCGCCAAAATCATTAAAGTGGTCTGAAGTGTATCGGTCCAAACTATGGTTTTAATTCCACCTCTCTGAGTATATACCCATATTAAAACAACCGATAGTATTACGGTAACTTCAAAGGGAACATTCCAAGAGTCGAAAATAAACTGTTGCAAAACAATAGCCACTAAAAATAAACGGAATGAAGCTCCTAAAACTCTAGATATGAAAAAGAACAAAGCTCCTGCCTGATGACTATTCTTTCCAAACCTTGTATTTAAATATTCATAAATTGAGGTTACATGATTTTTATAATAAACTGGCAGCAGAACATAGGCTACAACAAAATAACCCACCAGATAGCCCAAGACGACTTGGAAGTAACTGAATTGAGATTCTTCAACCCAACCTGGAACAGAAATAAAAGTTACCCCAGAAAGAGAAGCACCAACCATTCCGAAGGCAACTAAATACCAGGAGGAATTTCGATTTGCTGTAAAAAACTCTTGATTTGAATCTTCTTTACTGGTAAAATAAGAAATCAACATTAACACTGCAAAATAGCAGATAATAAGGGTCAGGATAAATAAGGGTGTTATCATATTGGGCTAAAGGTATAAAAGAAAATTTAATCAAACTTTTCAATGATTTACTCTGATTTAGTAAACACAAATGATTTATTCTGTATTTTTGTATTCATGGATTTTTCTTCAAAATTACTAGAGTTAGCTGTTAATCAAATGTCTCAATTGCCGGGTATTGGAAAGCGAACTGCATTGCGCTTAGTTTTACATTTATTAAAGCAACCAAAAGAACAAACCGAAGGAATTGTTTCTGCATTAAGCTTATTTCGATCTGAAATTATTTTTTGCTCAGAATGCCATAATATAGCCGATACTAAGATTTGCGAAATATGTGCAAATCCAAGAAGAACCGATGAGCAAATTTGTGTTGTAGAAGACATTAGAGATGTTATGGCTATTGAGAATACAGGTCAATTTCAAGGAAAATATCATGTATTGAATGGAATTATTTCTCCTATAGACGGTATCGGGCCTCAAGATTTGACAATCACTTCTTTGGTTAAAAAAGTAAAACTAGGGAAAGTAAAAGAGGTTATTTTTGCTTTAAGCGCAACAATGGAAGGTGATACTACTATTTTTTACATCAACAAACAGTTAACGGCATTCGAGGTTTTAATATCTACGATAGCTCGAGGAATTCCTGTTGGAGATGAATTAGAGTATGCGGATGAAGTTACCTTAGGGCGAAGTATCCTAAAACGAATACCATACGAGGATTCACTTCAAGGTTAGTAACCTTATTTATTTTTGATATACTCTCTAAGAATTTTGATACCTTTGTACCACTTAAAAAAAGCTTTAAACTATGGGTAAATACCTACTTAAATTACCGAAAATGGGCGAGAGCGTTGCTGAGGCAACACTGACAGCTTGGCTTAAAAATGTCGGTGATTCTATTGCAATTGACGAATCAATAGTTGAAGTAGCTACAGATAAAGTAGATTCTGACATTCCCTCCGAAGTAGAAGGAGTGCTTTTAGAAAAGAAATTCAAAGTAAACGAAATAGCCCAAGTTGGCGATGTAATTGCCGTAATTGAAATAGACGGACCAGGCGAAAAAGTTGCTCCAGATGTTGAAGAAGCTATTACTCTAGTTGAGCCAATTGCAAAAGTAGAAATAGTAGAAGAAGACCCAATAACAGTAATTGAAGCTGAAGTTTCTTCTGCCAAATTTATTGTTGATTCACCCGAAATAAAAACAACGGAATCCAGTCGATTCTATTCGCCATTAGTTAAGAATATAGCAAAGGAAGAAGATATAACTCTCACTGAATTAGAAACTGTTCGGGGAACAGGGGATAAAAATCGAGTTACCAAGAAAGATATTTTAGGATACATAGCCAAAAGAACTACAAACCCGCTTGGTAAAAGTGATGGAAAAGTTCCAGATGTAACTCCCATAATCGCTTCTGGACAAGATCAAGTTATTGAAATGACCCGAATGGGAAAAATGATTTCAGATCATATGGTTAATAGCCGAAAAGTTTCTGCTCATGTTCAATCTTTTGTTGAAGTTGATGTAACCGACCTTTGGGAATGGAGAGAACGCATAAAAAATAAGTTTCAAAATAGAGAGCACGAAAAATTAACTTTCACTCCAATATTTATAGCTGCAGTTGTAAAGGCACTAAAAGAATTTCCTTTACTCAACAGTTCGGTTAGTGAAAATAAGATTATCCAAAAGAAAGGTATTAATATAGGAATGGCTACAGCTTTAGCAGACGGAAATTTAATTGTTCCAGTCATAAAAAACACGGATCATCTTAATTTAGTCGGATTGGCAAGAGCAGTGAATGATCTTTCTATTCGTGCACGTGAAAATAAGCTAACACCAGACGAAGTTCAAGGAGGAACCTACACGGTTACTAACGTAGGCAACCATGGTTCTATTACAGGAATCCCGATTATCAATCAACCTCAAGTAGGTATTTTGGCAATAGGTGTTATTCGTAAAATGCCTGCAGTAATTGAAACGGCTAATGGTGATTTTATTGGAATAAGAAGAAAAATGATTCTATGTCACAGTTATGACCATCGAATCATTAATGGAGCTATGGGAGGGCAGTTTGTAAAAGCTATCGGAAATGCACTAGAGCAATGGGACACAACAATAGACTTTTAAATAATTATATATGAGACTTGAACTACAAAGACCACTCTGCTTTTTTGATCTCGAAACAACTGGAGTAAATGTTGTTAATGATCGGATTGTAGAAATTGCGGTACTTAAATTATTGCCTAATGGAAATAAAGAAGGTAAAACCTGGTTGGTAAATCCTGAAATGCCAATCCCAAAAGGAGCTTCTGATGTTCATGGAATAACAGATGATAAAGTCAAAGATGCCCCTAATTTCAAAGCCCTCTCTTCAGAAATATACGCTTTTATGAAAGATTGTGATTGGGCCGGATTTAACTCAGATCGTTTTGACATACCATTGATAGCTGAAGAATTTATGCGTGCGGAAGTTGATTTTGATCTTAAAAACCATAAAACAATTGATGTGCAAACCATTTTTCACAAAATGGAACAACGAACACTAAGCGCTGCATTTAAGTTTTACTGTGATAAAGAACTCATTAATGCTCATTCTGCAATGGCAGATACCAATGCAACTTATGAAGTATTATTAGCACAGGTAGACCGATATAAAGAGCTTGAAAATAATTTAGATTTTCTTAGTGAATTTTCTACTAGAAAAAGATCCCTTGATGTGGCAGGGTTTATAGTATTGAATAAAGAAGATCAGGCTTGTTTTTCTTTTGGAAAACACAAAGGTAAAACGGTGGATGAGGTTTTGGAAAAAGAGCCCGGCTATTTTGGATGGTTACTCAATGCTGATTTCCCTTTGTATACCAAAAAAGTTTTAACAGCGCTACGTTTAAGTAAATTTAATGGTGCTTAAAAAGGCCTCCTTTTTTTGAATCTATAAAGTATAAGCTTATGAAAATAATATGTATTGGTCGAAATTATACGGATCATATAGAAGAATTAGAAAATGAAAGACCAGAAGACCCGGTTATTTTTTTAAAGCCAGACACTTCCTTAGTATTAAAAAACCAACCTTTTTTTATTCCTCCGTTTTCAAATGATATTCACCACGAAGTGGAGGTTTTAATTCGAATAAATAAAATAGGTAAACATATCCAGCAAAATTTTTCTTACAAATACTATAACGAAATTGGCTTAGGTATTGATTTTACTGCCCGCGATTTACAATCAAAATTAAAAGAAAAGGGATTGCCTTGGGAAAAAGCAAAAGCATTTGACGGAGCAGCAGTTGTAGGGGATTGGATTAATAAATCTGAATTACCTAATGTAGATGAACTGCAGTTCGAAATGACCAAAAATAATGAAGTAGTTCAAAGCGCTTCAACCTCTCTTATGCTTTGGAAAGTTGATGAGATAATTGCCTATGTTTCTCAATTCTTTACACTCAAAATAGGAGATATAATATTCACAGGCACGCCAGCTGGAGTAGGTAAAGTGTCTGAAAATGACATCTTGGAAGGCTCTTTAGAAGGGCGTAAGTTATTTTCCATTAAAGTAAAATAAATACATGATTGCAGAAATAGTTAGTATTGGAGATGAAATACTTATAGGTCAAATCGTAAATACGAACGCAGTCTTTATAGCCAAAGAACTCAATAAAATAGGAATTGAAGTAGGACAAATAACTTCTATTTCAGACCGAAAAGAACACATTGAAAGTTGTTTAGATGATGCTCAAAAAAGAGCTCAGGTGATTATTCTAACTGGAGGTTTAGGGCCGACCAAAGATGATTTAACTAAACATACGCTTTGTTCATATTTTGATGATGTCTTAGTGAAAAACCAAGTTGTGCTCGATCGAATAGAGGAGATGTTTGCCAAGTACGTTCCAACTCCAATAAACGATGAAAACAGAAAACAAGCTTTACTACCTTCTAAGGCTAAAGTGTTAAATAACTTCTTTGGAACCGCATCAGGTATGTGGTTTGAAATAGATGATAAGGTGGTTATATCCCTCCCAGGTGTTCCTTTTGAAATGAAAGCTCTAATAAGTAATGAAGTGATCCCTGCATTACAAAAACATTATACACGTCCATTCATTATTCACAAGACCCTTTTGACTTACGGTCTTGGAGAAAGTGTAATTGCAGAAAGAATTGAACTTTGGGAAAACGATCTTCCCAAAGATATAAAACTGGCTTACCTTCCTAATCTAGGAAGAGTGCGGTTGCGATTATCCGGAAAAGGAACTGATGAAAATTTTCTTAATAATCGAATTGATGCAGAAATAGAAAAATTATACCCTCTAATTGGAGATATTATAATGGGTTTTGAAGAAGAAGCCTCGATTGAAGAACAGCTTCAAGCTCAATTTATAAAAACTAACAATTCTCTTGCGATAGCAGAAAGTTGTACAGGAGGTAAAATAGCAAGTCGTTTGACTCAAATACCTGGTGCATCTTGTTATTTTAAGGGGGGTATGGTTGCATACGCAACCGAAGTTAAAGTAAATTTATTAGGAGTTTCAAAAGGTCTGATAGATAACTTTTCTGTAGTTAGTGCTCCTGTTGCAGAAGCCATGGCAGTTGGTGTTCGAGAGCGATTTGGATCTACCATAGGGGTTTCTACAACAGGCAATGCAGGACCATCTAAGGGCGATTCAGATGCTGATTTAGGAACTGTTTTTATTGCTGTTTCTTCTGTTAGTGGTGTTGTTAGTTATGAGCTTCATTTAGGTAAACACAGAGAAAGGGTGGTTGAGAAAGCAGTTAATAAAGTTATGGAATTACTTCACAAAGAAGTTTTTTAGAAAGTTTTAATTTTCTTTATATCCTTTGTGTTTTCGGGCTCTATAACCTGTTTTTCTAAAGGGTTGGTTATGATAAAAGAGCAAAAAAATGATTTTCAGGTATATTACCTAAAAAAGACTTTAAAATATGGGGTAAACTATTTTGTTACTCCATAAAAAACATTAAATTTGCAACCTGTTTTGAAAGAACAATAAAGTCTAGAATTATGTCAAGAGTTTGTGAAATAAGTGGTAAAAGAGCAATGTTTGGTAACAATGTTTCTAAAGCCGTAAATAAAACGAAGCGTCGTTTTGAGGTTAACCTTATCAAAAAAAGATTTTTCATCCCTGAAGAAGATAAGTGGATTAGCTTAAAAGTTACAGCTTCCGTATTAAAAACAATTAATAGAAAAGGAATTTCTGCTGTCTTGAAAGAGGCTAGAGCAAAAGGAAAATCCATCTAATATATAGATCATGGCAAGAAAAGGAAACCGTGTACAAGTGATACTTGAATGTACTGAACACAAAGAATCTGGAAGACCAGGTACTTCGCGTTATATCACAACTAAGAATAAAAAAAACACCCCAGATCGATTAGAAATTAAAAAATTCAATCCGATCTTGAAGAAAATGACAGTTCACAAAGAAATTAAATAATAATGGCAAAGAAATCAGTAGCTACCCTGCAGACGGGATCGAAAAGACTTACCAAAGTAATTAAAATGGTAAAAAAAGTTGACTCAAAAAGTTATTCTTTCGTAGAAACAATTACTACACCAGACGCTGTAAATGATTGGTTAAGTAAACACTAAATTGAATTTATATTCTATTAAATAAAAAGCTACTTTTACAGTAGCTTTTTTTATTTTACAATCTCATGAGTTTATTAAAATCATTGTTTTCTGGAGATCAAGAGAAGAACCTTAATAAAGGTCTTGAGGCTACTCGTAAATCCTTTTTCTCAAAATTGGGAACGGTAATTGCCGGTAAGTCAACTGTAGACTCTGATTTACTTGATGATTTAGAAGAAGTTTTAGTTACAGCTGATGTAGGTGTTGCAACGACTCTTAAGATTATTGAAGCTATTGAGGCACGTGTTGCAAAAGATAATTATTTAGGCATAAAAGAACTTGGTAAAATTCTTAAAGAAGAAATATCAAGAATACTAATCAACCAACAGCCACAAACTCCATTTTCTTTTTCTGATACTTATAAAAACCAGCCACATGTAATTATGGTAGTTGGAGTCAATGGTGTTGGAAAAACAACTACAATTGGAAAATTAGCACATCATTTTAAGGTGGCAGGTAAAAAGGTACTTCTTGGAGCTGCCGATACTTTTAGAGCTGGAGCTATTGATCAATTACAAGTTTGGGCTAATCGTTCGGATGTCCCTTTAGTGAAACAACAGATGGGAAGCGATCCAGCTTCTGTTGCATTTGACACTTTAGAGTCAGCAGTTAAGCAACAAGCCGATATTGTCATTATTGACACGGCTGGGCGTTTGCATAATAAAGTAAACCTAATGAACGAGCTTTCTAAAGTAAAGCGCGTTATGGATCGGGTAATTCCAGCTGCTCCACACGAGGTGCTTTTGGTTTTGGATGGATCAACTGGTCAAAATGCTTTTAAACAAGCAAAACAATTTTCTCAAGCAACGGAGGTTACTTCTCTAGCAGTCACCAAACTAGATGGTACTGCCAAAGGAGGAGTTGTTCTTGGTATATCTGATTCTTTTCAAATTCCAGTTAAGTTTATTGGAGTAGGAGAAGGAATTGATGATTTACAAATTTTTAATGTACAAACATTTCTACATTCCTTTTTTAACTAAGCATATGATAAAAAAAATTCTCAAAATAATTTTAGGCATATTTGGACTTTTGTTCATTTTGTTTTTTTCAGGTCCAAAAGTAGAAGCTCCTATTCTTTACAAAGATTTACCAGCGGTTTCCCAAAATCTTACAGAATTAAATGATTGGATTAATTCGAATGAAGATACAATTTCAAACCTTAAAAAAGGAAACAGATCACGGATTGAATTTTTTGATTCAATTCCTCAGAAAACTAAATATGCAGTTATATACTTTCATGGTTTTTCTGCAAGTTCAGAAGAGGGAGCCCCTTTTCATCAAAACATAGCCAAACACTTCAAGGCAAACTTGTATTTACCTCGTCTGTATGGACATGGGATAGCTGGAGAAAGTCCTTTAGAGGACTTCACAGGAGATGCTTATATAGATAGCGCCAGAGAGGCACTGGCAGTTGCTAAAACCTTAGGAGATCAAGTAATTGTTCTTGGCACATCCAATGGAGGTACTTTAAGTCTTTTATTAGGTACCGATCCACAAGTTGTCTCTATCGGTTTATATTCTCCAAACATCAGAATCAATGACCCGTTAGCTGGTCTAATAACGATGCCCTGGGGTCTTGATTTAGCTACATCTGTAGTGGGATCAGATTATCACATCGTGCAAGGGATGGTATCCCCAAAAGAAAATTTTTGGACTCCTCGATATCATATGCAATCCCTTACACATGTTCAGAAACTACTTGAAGTTGCTATGATTCCTAAAATGTTTGCTAAAATTAAAGTCCCTGTTTTTATGGGTTATTACTACAAAGATGAACAGAATCAAGACAATGTAGTTTCTGTCCCAGCTATGTTAGACATGTTTGAACAATTAGGAACGCCAAATGATAAAAAAGAAAAAATGGCATTTCCTGACTCAGGAGATCATGTAATGACTTCTCATATGACGAGTAAAGATATTAAAGGGGTTACCCGGGAGAGTATTCGTTTTTTTGAAGCTCATTTGCCAACCAATAAATAAACGTCGGATTCATCCAATAGAAAATTTCATATGCGTACAAAAAGCACAACCAAGAATAAAATTAATGTAATTACTTTAGGGTGTTCAAAGAACATATACGACTCCGAAGTTCTTATGGGTCAGCTTAAGGCAAATGATAAAGATGTAGTTCATGAAGAGGAAGGTAATATTGTAGTAATCAATACCTGTGGCTTTATTGATAATGCTAAAGAAGAATCGGTCAACACAATTTTAGATAACATTCAGCGCAAAGAGGCTGGTGAAATAGACAAAGTATTCGTTACGGGTTGCTTGAGTGAACGTTATAAGCCAGATCTAGAAAAAGAAATTCCCAGTGTAGATCAATATTTTGGAACTAGTGAATTACCTCAATTACTAAAAGCTTTAGAGGCAGATTATAAGCACGAATTGTTGGGAGAGCGCATGACAACAACTCCCAAAAATTTCGCTTATTTTAAAATTTCTGAAGGTTGTGATCGACCTTGTTCATTCTGTGCAATTCCATTAATGCGAGGTAAACACCGTTCAACTCCGATCGAAGAATTGGTGAAACAAGCAGAGTCTTTGGCTCGAGATGGAGTTAAAGAACTAATATTAATAGCTCAAGACCTTACTTATTACGGACTTGATATATATAAAAAACGAAACTTGGCAGAGCTTTTAAGGTCTTTGGCAAAAGTTGAAGGTATTGAATGGATTAGAATGCATTATGCATTTCCAACTGGTTTTCCTCTAGATGTTTTGGATGTAATGAAATCTGAACCTAAAGTTTGTAATTATTTAGATATTCCATTACAACATATTTCAGATGATATTCTAAAATCGATGCGTAGAGGAACTACTAAAGAAAAAACCACTAAATTACTTCAGGAGTTTAGAAAACATGTCCCAGGGATTACAATCAGAACCAGTTTGATTGTGGGCTATCCTGGAGAAACTTTGGATCATTTCGAAGAATTAAAAGCTTGGGTGAAAGAAATGCGTTTCGAACGCTTAGGCTGTTTCACATATAGTCATGAAGAAAATACCCACGCGTATCAATTGGTTGATGATGTGCCAGAAGAAGAGAAACAAAGACGCTCATCAGAAATAATGGATATTCAATCTCAGATTTCTTGGGAATTAAACCAAGAAAAAATAGGCAATACTTACCGCTGTATTATTGACAGAAAAGAAGGTAACTTTTTTGTAGGTCGTTCAGAAATGGATTCACCCGATGTTGATAATGAAGTACTTGTTGATGCTGCCAAATATTATCTTAAGCATGGAGAATATGTAGACCTCACTATTGTTGAGGCAGCAGATTTTGATCTTTATGCAGAACCTGCTTAAGTACTTTTAGTGAAAAACAGCATTCATTACCCAAAGTTTTCCATTCTCCCAAAACCCTCTATATAGTGGGTTATCTATAATGTAAACTACACTTCCTCTACCAATATTTTCTATTCCAAATATCATCGACTCACTTTGTTCTTTAGTGGCTTCACTTCCACTGAAACCAGCCAAAGGCTTGATGTTTTTTGCTAATCTACCAACAGTTCCGTCTTCTAAAAACTCATAGGAGCGTGCACTGTTTTTTAAGCTGTAATATTTTTTATCATATCCAAAGCCTAAGGGGTGGGTATTGTCAATATCAACTTCATAAATACTACCATATATGGCAGAACTTATATTATTTCTTTCAATATCAGCGTAGGGTATGTTTTGTTTGTCCTTCTCATCTTCATCTGCATTACTTTTACTTTCTAAAGTAAAAGAATCACTATCAGCGAATGCATTTACTGCTGAGCCTAAAGCGATAATCCGCCCACCTTTTTTGATCCATTTAAGTAATTCAGAATCTAGACTAGCAAAATTAGAATAGTATCCAGGGGGGAGTATCAAAACATCAAACTGGTCTAAGTTGCGATCATTTAGTCGATCCATTTGAATTTGTGTGATGGGGTAGTTTAATTGTTGTTCAAAGAAATGCCAAACCTCACCATATCCTTGAGCTCGAGCACTTTCACTTTTTATTAAGCCAACTCTTTTTGGTGCTATAAATTTCATTTGGTTGGATCCAAGATCCAGCCCTCTGTCAGAGAATCCAGAAGCAAGTGGTGTTATTTGTTGCTTTGTTTCATTTGCAACTCTTCTGAGGGTTGCATCAAAATCTTCTAGTTTTTTATTTTCTCCTTTGAGTATAAATACACTTCCTTCTGCCCAGCGTTGACCTCCATTTTGAATAGGCTTAAGGTTGTATCGAACTCTAATTTTTTCTTTTAGAAGTGCCGCTAAGAACTTTCCGTCCTCGAAACTTCTCCAAGCCGCTGCATAAGCATAAGCTTTAGATGATGTGTTTGTTTTATTTGTATCCTCTTCGAAAGGAACCGTATTTTTAAAACTTTGCTGACTTGCCATAGCTTTAAGTCCGTATGCATAGGGGAGTGACCATGAGGTTATGTCGTATGTAACCGAATCAGAAAGCTTAGCGTTAGGCTCAAATAAGGCTTGAATCAAACGACTTCTTTTTCCATTTCCATCCAATACCAAGGCCCCTGTGTCAAAAGTATGTGTCGTATTTTTTTGCTTTACATAATCCCATCCTTTAATACTCGTCTTTTTTTTTGGACTTGAATACGGAATGTGATGGGTGTCTAAAAGTTTACGAAGACCTGCCAGTTTTTCAGGTTCACCCTCCATGACATAAGTTGCGTATTTAGCTTTTTTTGGGGTAAAATATTTTTTAAATTCTGAGTTGAGAAGCGCACTGTTTTTATGCGCTGTTTCTACTGTAGAAAGACCGGTAGTGTAGTGATGTGCGATTCGATCGCTTAATGTTAAATAGTCTCCTATTTCGTTTTTTATACTCAAGCCAGCGCGTCCACTCCCTCCTTGTTCATAGGTCATTCCAATAGCTCCATGATACATTGGATAGGTGTCGCCATAACCAGGATATAATAAGTCAAACACTTCTTTCGTGAAATATGACCATCCTTCGTTGTCAAAGTGTTTTGCATGATTTTTCCCAATGGTATGCTGAAAATCTCTTTGAAAATCTGTTATAATTTCATGAAGTGGTTCTGCTGCTGGAGCAAAATAGTATGGACTGTTAACTCCTTGTTCATGAAAATCTACATGAATTTGTGGATACCATTTGTGGTATACCTTTAGGCGCTGTTGTGTTTCTTTTTGAGATGCCCAAGCCCAGTCTCTATTCAAATCAAAATAATAATGGTTATATCTCCCGCCAGGCCAGTCTTCATAGTGTTCATTAGCAATAGGTTTACTGTCATAAGGGGTGCTTTTTACTTGATTATACCAATTTACATAACGATCTCTCCCATCAGGATTAATACAGGGATCCATAAGTACAACCACATTTTCAAGCCATTCAGATTTTTCGGTTACTAATGAATATATAGTTTTCATTGCAGCTTCGGTGCTGACTGCTTCATTTCCATGGATGTTATAACTCAACCAAACAATACTTTTTGGAGCCAAAGAAGTAACAATTCCTTCTTTTAGTCCCGATTGAATTAGATGGTTTTTTTGAATTTCGTCAAGATTAGACAGATTCTTAGCAGATGAAATCGATGCTATTTGTAAGGGTCTTCCTTCATAAGTGGTTCCGTAAGTAGAGAGTCTTACTTGCTCAGTTGCTGCGGCAACCGAATTAAAATATGAAACAACTTGATGGTGTCTTGTAAATTGTGTTCCCAGTTCATATCCAAGAAATTCACTTGGAGAAGGGATGTTTTGGGCAGATATTATGGAAAAAGAAAAGCTGAATATAATGCCTAATAAAATGTTTTTCATGTTTATGACGTTTTGTTAGTGATAAAGATAAAATTTATCCGATATTTTTATATTCCTTTGATAAGGAATATCTTTACCTATACGAATCTAATTTATGGAATCTCATCAAATTTCCTATCGTGAAACAGGTTTTGTTTCTAAATTGATCTGCAACCTTTTCGAGGGGAATAAGCAATTGAAAGCTTTCTATGGAAATAGTCCAAAAATAGATGGCTTTAAAACACAGCTTTTAGCTAAGCAAAAGTCTTTCACTCAAGACCAACGATCAGTATTGGTTTCTGCTCTAATAGACCAATACGGAGCTCTCCTTGAAAAAGATGGTTTAGTTTTGGATCACATTAACAGTCTTTCTCTATCAAATACCTTTACAATAACTACGGGTCACCAACTCAACTTAATGACGGGGCCTCTGTATTTTTTATATAAAATAATAAGCGTTCTTAATCTTTGTAAAACTTTAAAGAAATCTCATCCAGACCATAACTTTATTCCAGTTTTTTGGATGGCAACTGAAGATCATGATTTTGAAGAAATCTCATTTTTTAATTTTAAAAATAAAAACTTTAAATGGGATAGAGAAAAAGCAGGAGCTGTTGGAAGATTTTCACTAGATGGTTTGGAGCATTTATTTACCTTGTTTGAAAAAGAATTAGGAAATTCATCTTCAGCTGAAGAAATTAAAAACCTAATAAAAATCAGTTACTCAACTTCAACTTCGCTTACTGAAGCTACCCGTAAATTAGTTCATGAATTATTTAAAGAAGAAGGACTGGTAATTCTAGATGGCGACGATCGTTCTTTGAAAGAGGTTTTTGTTCCAAAAATGAAAGAAGAATTACGTTTAAGCAGTTGTCAAATTAATGTAGAAAAAACCATAAGTAAGATTCAATCGGATTATGATTCTTCTTATCTACCACAGGTAAATCCGAGAGAAATCAATTTGTTTTATTTAACCCAAAATGATCGGTCAAGAATAGTTCGAACACCTCTTGGTTTTGCAGATGCGGATAATAAAATCACTTGGACAAATGATGAGTTAATGGAGGTACTGGATCAAACGCCTGAATGCTTTTCTCCAAACGTACTAATGCGCCCATTATATCAAGAAACTATTCTTCCTAATCTATGTTACGTTGGAGGTGGAGGAGAGTTGGCTTATTGGCTTGAACTTAAAGCTTATTTTGTTTCTCAAAACATCCCCTTTCCAATATTATTACATCGAAACGCAGCGGTTCTTATTCCAAGTAAAACAGCTAAAAAATTAGATAGCCTAAACCTTAAGTCAGAAGATCTATTTTTAAAACGTTCTTCTTTAATAAATAAAAAAGTGCGCCAGATTAGTAATATTGATTTGGATCTTCAATCGCTCAAAGAAACGCTGGAAGTTCAATTTAAAGAATTGGAATCCTTAGTTAAGCAGACCGATGCTTCTTTTCAGGGGGCTGTAAAAGCTCAGCGTGCAAAGCAATTTAAAGGGATTGATAATTTAGAGCATAGATTACTCAAAGCCCAAAAAATAAAATTAGCAGATCAGGTAGCGCGTTTATCACTTTTACATGAAATACTATTTCCTAACGAATCGCTTCAGGAACGAACAGTCAATTTTTCTGAATTTCACCTTCAATATGGCAAAGAACTGATTTCAATTTTATCTAAAAAACTCGATCCTCTTTCTTTAAAATTCGATTGTATTGTTTTAGACTAAATCTTTTAGCTAAAAATTCGATGTAGCTTTTATTCAACCAAGATTAATTGTATTTTTGTGTATGGAAGAAAAAGTACTCATTTTAGACTTCGGATCGCAATACACTCAATTAATTGCCCGACGTGTTCGCGAACTATTTATCTATTGCGAAATTCATCCCTACAATAACATCCCTGCGGATATAAGTCCCTTTAAAGCGGTTATTTTATCAGGTTCTCCTTATTCAGTTAGATCAGAAGATGCACCTCATCCGGATTTGTCTGAAATTAGAGGTAAAGTTCCTTTGTTGGCAGTTTGTTATGGAGCTCAATATTTAGCTCATTTTTCTGGTGGAAAAGTTAGTCCTTCCATCATAAGAGAATATGGAAGAGCTAATTTGTCTTTTGTAGCTTCAGAAGAAGCTTTTTTCAAATCCATAAATAAAGGAAGTCAAGTTTGGATGAGTCACAGTGATACAATCAAAGGGCTTCCAACAGGAGGTGTGCGTTTAGCGAGTACTTCAGATGTCGAAAATGCAGCCTATAGAATTGAAGGTGAGTCTACTTTTGCTATTCAATTTCATCCTGAGGTATATCATTCAACGGATGGAAAACAAATGCTTTCAAATTTCTTAGTTGATATTGCCAATGTAAAACAAGATTGGACACCAGATTCGTTTGTTTCTATGACTTTAGAATCCCTTCGAAATCAGATTGGAGAAGAAAAAGTTATTCTTGGATTGTCTGGAGGTGTAGATTCAACTGTAGCAGCCGTATTGTTGCATCAAGCTATTGGAGATCAATTGACTTGTATTTTTGTTGATAATGGGTTGTTACGCAAAGATGAATTTTCAAGTGTTTTAGAACAATACCAAGGAATGGGTCTGAATGTAAAAGGAGTAAATGCTTCCAAGCGTTTTTTAGATAAACTAAAGGAAATTTCAGATCCTGAAGCAAAGAGAAAAGCGATAGGGAATACATTTATTGATGTTTTTGATGACGAATCAAAATTAATTGAAGGAGCAACATTTTTAGCTCAAGGAACTATATATCCTGACGTTATTGAATCCATTTCTGTAAATGGCCCCTCTGCAACTATAAAATCACATCACAATGTCGGAGGTTTACCTGATTATATGAAATTAAAAGTAGTCGAGCCATTGCGTATGCTTTTCAAAGACGAAGTAAGACGAGTTGGAACAAGTTTAGGAATTGATTCTGAATTGATTGGAAGACATCCTTTTCCAGGTCCGGGCCTAGCTATACGTATTTTGGGGGATATTACAGAAGAAAAAGTAAGTATGTTACAAGAGGTTGATGCTATTTTTATCAACGGACTAAGAGACCATGGTCTTTACGATAAAGTTTGGCAAGCCGGTGCAATCTTACTTCCTGTAAACAGTGTTGGGGTAATGGGAGATGAACGTACTTATGAAAAATGTGTAGCTTTAAGAGCTGTTTCTTCTACCGATGGAATGACTGCCGATTGGGTAGATTTACCTTATGAATTTTTACAAAAAACATCAAACGAAATAATTAATCGGGTCAAAGGAGTTAACCGTGTGGTTTATGATATTAGCTCGAAACCACCTGCAACTATTGAATGGGAATAATTTTTTTTATTTTAGTATATGCGAATTAAAGAACTCTTAGCAATCTTATTCTTTTTAGTTTCCTTGAATTTAATTAGTCAAGAGAAACCTGATTCATTTGCGACACATAAGGTTAAGAAAAAAGAAACTTTATACGGTTTAGCACGAAAATATGACTTGCAAATTGAACAAATACTCCAATACAATCCACTCATAAAAAAAATAGGTTTAAAGAAAAGAATGCTTCTTCAAATCCCAGTTTATTTAAAACCAGAACCCATCACTAAATCCAGTCTTCCAGACAGCTTAACTATGTATTTAGTTCAGCCTAAAGAAACAAAATGGAGGTTAGCCTATAGATTTGGAATTACAATTCAGGAGTTAGAAAAGTACAACCCCGAAATTATCTCGGGGCTTAAAATAGGGCAAGAACTTATAGTGCCTATTCGCACAGAAGAAGAAATACTGCAACTTGAAGAAGAGTTTAATTATTATACCGTAAAATTGAAAGAAGGTTATTATCGATTAGAAAAAAAACTAGGGGTAGCACAAGCTGAATTAATTTTACTTAACCCTATTCTTCAAGTAACCGGTTTACAAGAGGGAATGATATTAAAAATACCTCCTAAACTTACAGGTGATCTTAAAATTGAAAACAGTCTTTTGGTCGAAAAAATGGACCTAAGAGATTCAATACCTGAAAAATCCAAAATTACCTTAGGACTTTTATTGCCATTTAAAGCAAACCAAATTGAGTTTGATTCCATAGACAAGACTAAGCAACTTCTAAAAAAAAGAAATCTACATACTCTGGCATTAGATTTTTATTCAGGGGTTTATATGGCAGTTGAAGAGGCAGGTAAACTAGGAATTGAAATTGTTCTTAACGTATTTGACACTCAAAATGATAAAGATTATTTAAAAACAGACATAGCAAGAAGAAAATGGTCTAATAATGATGTTATTATTGGGCCCATGATTCCTTCAAACTTTGATATTCTTTCTTTACAAGATAGTTTGCAATTAGTTCCTATGATTGCTCCTTTGTCATCTAATCCTGTAAAAAGTAGGGAAAATGTTTATCAATCTGTTACTTCACCTAGATTGCTGCGAGAAAAAATGTTTCTTTATTTAGATAAAGTTCTTGATTCGACTCAAAATATTATCCTAATCACGGACACGCTAAACCGGGTGGTCGAAACGAAATTACATGAACGTTTTCCCTTTGCTCAAATACTAAGACCAGAACCAGGAGGCTATGTGGTTCCAGATTTAATAGACTCTTTACTGGTAGATACTTTAATTAATAAAGTTGTTTTTGAATCTCAGAATTTAGGTCTTATTGCTAGTGTCACTTCTCTTCTTAACTCACAAGTCTCTGAAGAGCGTGATGTTCAATTGTTCACTACATTCAGATCAAATGCATATAACAATCAAAACATATCTAAAAAGCAACTAGGTAATTTGAAGTTTACCTATACAGCTGGAGAATTTCCCTATAACAGTCCACGCTCAAAAGTTTTTGATTCCCTTTACGTAACAGTCTTCGGTGATTTACCTCAGCGAGAAGCATTGCGGGGATATGATGTAGCACTTGACGTAATATTACGTTGGTCGCATATAAATCAATTAAGTTCTGATAGTTTGGGAGAGACTGAATACATTGAAAGTCGATTTGATTATGTGCCTAATTCAGCTGCAGGTTTCGAGAATCGCGCATTTTATTTATTAGAACATAATGGCTATGAAATTTTTGAAATTAAGAAATGAAGACAAGAACTCCATTTATTTCAATAGTTTTTGTAATTTTAAGCCCGGTAAATAACTAACATATACTACCTAAATCCGGATGTCAAACACCAAATATATATTTGTTACAGGAGGAGTTACTTCTTCTTTAGGTAAAGGAATTATTGCTGCTTCTTTAGCGAAGCTTTTGCAGGCACAAAATTATCGTGTAACCATTCAAAAGTTTGATCCCTATATAAATGTAGACCCTGGCACCCTTAATCCTTACGAACACGGGGAGTGTTTTGTCACAGATGATGGTGCAGAAACTGATTTAGATTTAGGTCATTACGAACGTTTTCTTAACGTATCTACATCTCAAGCTAATAATGTAACTACAGGACGTGTTTATCAAACTGTTATTGATAAAGAGCGTAGAGGTGTTTTTCTTGGAAAAACAGTTCAAGTGGTTCCTCATATTACTAACGAGATCAAGGAACGCATGTGTCTTTTAGGAGAAACAGGTGATTATGATATTGTAATTACAGAGATAGGAGGTACAGTTGGTGATATTGAATCCCTACCCTATATTGAGGCTGTTCGTCAGTTGATTTGGGAGCTTGGTGATGAAAATGCAATGGTAATTCACTTAACTCTGATACCTTATTTGTCTGCTGCCGGTGAGTTAAAAACAAAGCCAACGCAACATTCTGTTAAAACTTTGATGGAAAGTGGAGTAAAAGCTAATGTTTTGGTGTGTAGAACTGAGCACAAAATATCCGACGATATCCGTAAAAAACTAGCGCTTTTCTGTAATGTAAAACAGGAAGCTGTTATTGAGTCTATTGATGCAGAAACAATCTATGATGTTCCTTTATTAATGCTTAACGAAGGATTGGATCAAGTGGTTTTAAATATGTTGAAGTTAAAAAGTAAGCCTAGTGATTTAAATCGATGGAAAGATTTTTTAAATAAATACAAAAACCCTAAACAGCAAATTACAATTGGTTTGATTGGGAAATATGTTGAATTACAAGATTCGTATAAGTCGATTCTTGAATCTTTGATTCATGCGGGTGCTTCTAATGAAATAAAAGTAATTGTAGAATCCATACACTCTGAACATATATCCTCTGAAAACGTTTCAGAAAAACTTAAAAACATAGATGGTGTGATAGTTGCTCCAGGTTTTGGAGGTCGAGGAATTGAAGGTAAAATTGATGTGGTTCGATATGTTCGTGAAAACAACATCCCATTTTTCGGAATTTGCCTCGGTATGCAAATGGCAGTTATCGAGCACGCCAGGAACGTTATGGGTCATTTAGATGCAAATTCAACCGAGATGGATGAACAATGTAAGGCACCTGTTATTTCAATCATGGAAGACCAAAAGGCCATAACAGAGATGGGAGGAACTATGCGATTAGGTGCATGGGACTGTGAATTGTCAGAAGGATCTTTAGCATATAAAGCTTACAACAAAAACACCATATCGGAACGTCACCGTCACCGATATGAATTAAACAATCATTATATAAAAGATATTGAAGCATCAGGACTTAAAGCTACAGGAATTAATCCGAAAACAGGATTGGTTGAAATAGTTGAAAACCCTAATCACCCTTGGTTTCTAGGGGTTCAATATCACCCTGAATATAAAAGTACAGTGCTTAACCCACACCCCTTATTTGTAGATTTTGTTAAAGCGAGTTTATTAAATAAAACTTTAAAATAACCTCTAGTAAAAGGTTCCAAACATTATGGAAGAAAAAAAATTTGACCCCTGGCAGTTTGTAGGATTTTTCCTAATAGCATTGATTTTAACATGGATGCTTTATAATCAAGCTCCCGTTGAAGAAACTACTGTAGAAAATGTAAATCAAACAGAATCTACTGCAAAAAATATACCTGAGCAAAGCAATACAGTTGTAGTAAACGATTCACTTCAAAGCAATCAACTACAAGCCTCTTATGGTTCTTTCGCTAATGTATTTCAATTTAAAACAACTAAAAAAGTTGATTTTGAGAATGAAAAATTAGCAATAAAATTTAATCCAAAAGGAGCGCAAATATCAAGTTTGCTTTTAAAAGAGTTTAATAATTATAAGCAAGAACCTTTATACCTTATAAAGGATAATCAAAATTTCAATTATAGCTTTACTACTTCAAATGGTACAGTTTTAAATACTGGTGACTTTTATTTTACTCCTAAAGTAACCGAGGAAAGTGGAAATCAGATCATAACTTTTACCGCAGAAGTTAGTTCTGCTCAGTACATTGTTTTTGAATATAAAATTAAAGCCAATGATTATATGATTTATTTTTCGATACGTTCTGAAGGAATGCGTCGTTTAATAAACACAAGAGAAGAGCAGCAAATAACTTGGGATTTAAAAGCATTTAGAAATTCGAGAAGTATTGAGTATGAAAACAGATTTCATTTATTGACCTACAGTTTTGAGGATGATAAAATAGACTACCTTTCCGGAGCTTCAGAAGACGAAGACGAAGAAATAGACGTTCATTGGGTTTCATATAAACAGCATTTTTTCAATTCTATATTAATACCTTCAAAAGCATTTGAAACGGTTAATTTCACTTCTGAAAGTCTTGTAGACTCAGACATTATTGACCAAGAATTCACCAAAATATATAAAACGGTAATTCCTATTGTTTCAGAGGGAGAAATTGATCATAACTTCAAGTGGTATTTTGGACCAACAGAATATGACACTCTAGCGCAGTATGAAATTGGATTAGAGAATTCTATTGACTTTGGTTGGGGAATTTTTGGATGGATCAACAAATATATTTTCACGCCTACATTTAATTTTCTTAGTGGATTTTTACCTTACGGAATTGCAATCATTGTACTGACTGTTTTGGTGCGTTTGGTCATGTCACCGGTTACATATAAGTCCTATGTTTCACAAATCAAAATGAAGGTTTTAAAGCCTGAAGTTGATGTATTAGCCGAGAAGTATAAGGATGATTCAGTTAAACGTCAACAGGAAACAATGGCACTATATTCTAAGGCTGGAGCAAACCCAATGTCTGGGTGTTTACCTGCTTTAATTCAGTTGCCTGTTTTTTATGCTCTATTTAGTTTTTTCCCTGTGGCTTTCGCTCTGAGAGAAAAAAGTTTTTTATGGGCCGACGATTTATCTTCTTATGATTCCATTTACGAATTAGGATTTAATATTCCTTTTTATGGGGATCATATCAGTCTGTTTCCAATACTTGCTTCTATTGCAATTTTCTTTTATACGATGATGACCGCGGGGCAGCAGTCAGCACCTCAGCAGCCTGGAATGCCAAACATGAAAGTAATCATGTATCTTATGCCTGTGATGATGTTATTCTTTTTCAATAACTATGCAAGTGGATTGAGTTTGTATTACTTTGTTTCCAATGTATTGACTATTGTCTTAATGCTTGTAATTAAGAATTTCATCGTAGATGACGCTAAAATTTTAATGCAGCTCGAGGAAAATAAAAAGAAACCAAAGAAGAAAGGTGGCTTTTCTGCACGATTACAGAAAGCGATAGAGCAAGCAGAACAACAGAAAAAAGCTAAAGGGAAGCGATAAATCTAACTTATTTATACAACCTATTTCCACATACTATTTGCTATCTTTGAACCATGAAAAAGAAAGTCGTTGTAGGCCTATCGGGAGGTGTCGATTCTAGTGTCGCTGCATATTTACTTCAAGAGCAAGGCTATGAAGTAATTGCTCTTTTCATGAAAAATTGGCATGATGAATCTGTTACTATTTCAGATGAGTGTCCTTGGCTAGAGGATAGTAACGACGCTATAATTGTTGCAGATAAATTAGGAATTCCATTTCAAACAGTAGATTTAAGTGTTGAGTACAAGGATCGTATTGTAGATTATATGTTTTCGGAATATCAGAAAGGCCGGACCCCTAACCCTGATGTTTTATGTAACCGTGAAATTAAGTTTGATGTTTTTATGGACATAGCACTTTCTTTAGGGGCGGATTATATTGCAACGGGTCATTATTGTCAAAAGGATACTCTTGTTGGTTCTGAAGGAAAAACTATTCATCGTTTATTAGGTGGGGCAGATACAAATAAGGATCAATCGTATTTTTTATGTCAGCTTACCCAAGATCAGCTTTCAAAAGTATTATTTCCTATTGGAGCTCTGCAAAAAGAAAAAGTTAGAGAAATTGCCGCACAACAAGATTTAATTACAGCGAACAAAAAAGATTCACAAGGACTCTGTTTTATTGGTAAAGTAAGTTTGCCAGATTTTTTACAGCAGCAACTTAAGGCCAAGACTGGAAACATTTTTGAAATACCAGAGCATCATTTAGCCTATCAAAATCAACAAACTAATTTCGCTTCTCAACTTGATATGTTGGTGTATAACAGTACAAAAAAAACATATAACCCTTCAGACGGTAAGCTTGTTGGCAGCCATCAGGGGGCGCACTTTTTCACAAAGGGACAGCGCAAAGGATTAGGGGTCGGAGGAACTCCCAAGCCCTTGTTTATCATTGATACGGATGTAAACGAAAACATAGTTTATACGGGTCAAGGGAAACAGCATCCCGGTCTTCTAAGAAGAGGATTATTGGTGTTAGATGACCAAATTCATTGGGTTCGAAAAGATCTTGAAATAAAAGAAGGTGAACAATTGAGTGTTATGGCTCGGATTAGGTACCGACAGCCCTTAGAGCAAGCAACCCTTTATCGCGAAGCTAATGGGCTATATGTAATGTTTGACTCCCCTCAGACAGCAATAAGTGAAGGTCAGTATGTTGCCTGGTATAAAGAGGAAGAATTACTTGGGTCTGGAGTTATTTCTTAAGCTTTAGCACTTTCTTTATGAAGTACTTTATCAAAATCTATAACAATCTGATTGTGAAGAATATCTTCGAAGGTTTCTTCCTTTCTGATTAAATGTGACTCATCATTAAGCCATAAAACTTCTGCTGGTCTAAATCTAGAGTTGTAATTACTAGCCATAGTTTGACAATATGCGCCAGCGTTTCTAAAAATTAAAAAATCTCCTTCGTTAATTTCAGCAATTTTCCGATTACTACCAAAAGTGTCCGTTTCGCAGATATAACCTACAACAGAATAAAAACGTTCTCTACCTTCAGGATTGGATATGTTTTCAATTTCGTGATGCGACCCGTAAAACATGGGGCGAATGAGATGATTAAATCCACTGTCTATTTGCGCAAAAACAGTTGAGGTAGTCTGTTTAACTACATTTACTTTTGAGATAAAAAATCCAGCTTCACTGACTAAAAACTTTCCAGGCTCAAAAGCTAGGGTAAGTTCACGTCCATATTCTTCACAAAAATCATTAAATTTTTCTGTTAATCGTTCTCCTAGCTCTTCAATGTTAGTTTCAATATCCCCAATTTTATAAGGAACTTTAAACCCAGAACCAAAATCAATAAAACTTAGGTTTTTAAAATTCTTAGCAGTTTCAAAGAGTATTTCAGATGCGTGTAGAAATACATCAATATCCAAAATATCACTTCCGGTATGCATGTGAATCCCGTTGATGTTCATTCTAGTATTTTCGGTAATTCGAATCAAATGTGGAATTTGATGAATAGATATTCCGAATTTTGAATCGATATGACCTACAGAAATATTGCTATTTCCACCTGCCATTACATGAGGATTGATCCTAATACAAACAGGTATAGAAGGGTATTTACTTCCAAATTGTTCTAATATAGAAAGGTTGTCTATATTTATTTGTACCCCTAAGTGAGCTACCTCCTCTATTTCGGATAAGGAAACTCCGTTGGGTGTATAAATTATTGAACTAGGCTCAAAACCAGCAGCAAGACCTAAGCGTACTTCTTGTATGGAAACTGTATCTAATCCTGCTCCCAGTTTTTGGATGTATGTTAACACAGAAACATTGGACAACGCCTTTGTTGCGTAATTTAGTTTTAAATTTTTCACTCCACTAAAAGCATTGGTTAGTCTGTCGTATTGAAATTTAATTTTCTCTGCATCATAAACATAGAGTGGGCCTCTAAATTTTTCTGCTATAGAACGTAAATCTGCGTAGTTCATTTGTAATTATTTTCCACAAAAATAAGAACATTTCTAAGCTGACAAAGGGTTTTGATGTAATATATTAAAAATCTAAATTTTTGTTATATATGAAACAAAATACTTTTCCTACTGATTGATTTTAATTGATTTAACTTCTCTATTTTTGTGTGAATAATTTTTGAAATAAATGAATTTACACGAATATCAAGGGAAAGAGATTTTAGCTAGTTTTGGTGTTGCAATCCAACGCGGTATTGTTGCTCAAACTGCTGAAGAAGCTGTATCTGCAGCAAAAGCCTTAACCGAAGAAACCGGAACAGGATGGCACGTCATAAAAGCACAAATTCATGCTGGTGGACGTGGTAAAGGTGGTGGTGTTAAGTTAGCTAAGAATCTTGATGAAGTTTCTTCTATTGCAGGTCATATTATAGGGATGCAATTAATTACACCTCAAACTCCTCCCCAAGGGAAGCCAGTTCATCAGGTTTTGATTTGTGAAGACGTTTATTATCCTGGTGAAACAGAAACTAGTGAATTCTATGTTTCGGTTTTATTAAATCGTGCAACAGGAAGGAACATGATCATGTATTCTACTGAAGGTGGAATGGATATAGAAACTGTAGCTGAAGAAACACCTCATTTGATTTTCACAGAAGAAATTGACCCGGGTACAGGTATGATACCTTTTCAGGCACGTAAAGTAGCTTTTAATTTAGGTTTAAGTGGACATGCCTTTAATGAGATGACTAAATTCATAACCGCACTATATACTGCTTATGTAGAATCAGATTCTTCCTTATTTGAAATTAATCCTGTTTTAAAAACATCCGATAATAAAATTTTAGCTGTTGATGCTAAAGTGTCTATTGACGACAATGCCTTATTTAGACATAAAGATTACTTAGCTCTTCGAGATATTCGAGAAGAAAATCAGATAGAAGTTGAAGCTGGAGAGGTTGGTCTTAACTATGTTGATCTTGACGGTAATGTTGGCTGTATGGTTAACGGAGCTGGATTGGCAATGGCAACTATGGATTTGATTAAGCAGGCGGGAGGAGACCCTGCTAACTTTTTAGATGTTGGCGGTACAGCAGATGCTGCTCGTGTAGAAATGGCATTTCGTTTAATATTAAAAGATCCAAATGTAAAAGCAATTTTAGTTAATATTTTTGGAGGTATCGTTCGTTGTGATCGTGTAGCTCAAGGTATTGTAGATGCATATAAGAACCTTGGAGATGCTATTAATGTTCCAATTATCGTTCGTTTGCAAGGTACTAATGCGGATATTGCGAAGTTATTAATTGATAGTTCAGGCTTGAATGTTTTATCTGCTACAGCTTTTCAGGAAGCTGCTGATAAAGTACAGGAGGCTATAGATTAAGACAGATTGTCAGTATTTAACTCACTTTTAATGACATTATGTCTTATTTTTTAAAGTGGTATTTTATTTGAATGAATCAATTCAAGTATTAACCTTTAAAAAATTTAAATATGAATTTAATTAAAAGAAATTTTCAATCAACCCCTTCAGTTTTTGATCAACTGATTTATAATCAACTTACACGTCACAATCTTCCAGAAGTTAAACAGCCTGCTGTTAATATATCAGAAGATGATCTTCAGTTTATAATTGAATTTGCTGTTCCTGGTAAGGATAAGACTGATTTTATTATTGAAGCTAAGGATGACGTTTTGTCCGTTAGTCTTGAAACTGAGCATTCAGATTCCGATGTTACCAACTTATATTACAAAAAGGAATTTGATTACAAATCATTTCAGAGAAATTTTAACTTACCAGACAGTGTTGCAACTGATAAAATAAAAGCAGCTTATAAAGAGGGTGTTTTGAAATTAACATTACCTAAAAAAGAGGAAAGTTTACCACATCCTAAAAAGCTGATTACCGTCAAGTAATTAAAAAAAAGTCCAGAAAAAACGGCTCCACTTTGGAGCCGTTTTTTATAGTTGCACTTTATTTTAATTGTAAATTTTCTTCCATAAATTTTTTCCAGTAATTGCAGTGGCTGTTATAAAGCCAGAAAACAAAGCCCCTCCAACTCCTGCTGTTACAATATCTTGCCCAGTTAAATATAAACCCTTAATGGGGGTTCTTGGATTTAAAAACTTTTGTTTGTAACGTTCTGGTGTATGTTCTAAACCATAAAGTTCACCTTGTTCATAATTTACAAAGTGTTTTGTGGTTAGTGGGGTAGAGAGTTCATAACAATCAACCTTATCTTTTAGGTGTGGGAATATTTCGAACAAATGATTCAATAAGCGCTGTGCAAACCTTTCTTTATAGGCTTTATAAGTGTCTCCACGTTTCATCCAGCGGGTTTTGTCCCATTGATGAAAGCTTTCGAAGGGGAGTAACGTAATGATGTCTATTGTGCTTTTACCTGGATAACGGTTGGACCAATCTGGATCTTTTGCGGACGGAAAAGAAACATATACAACTGGAAAGGGTTGCTCATGGTCTTTTAAGAAACGATCTACACAACCATCATGATCTAAGTCATCAGGATAAATCCATAAATTTTTTTTAGCCAATTTAAGCTCTTCAGGAGATCCGTTTAGACCTATGTACAGACATCCATGGGCAACGGACGGATTTACTTTGGTTAATTGTTCTGAAAACTCTTTAAATATCTCATGATCTTTGGGAATCATTTTTTTATAAGTATTCATAATCCCTGCACCACTTATAATTAAAGGAGCATAAAAACATTTTCCATCACTCATTTTTACTCCAACCGCTCGTTGCTTTTCTAGTATTATTTTTTCAACCTCTGCACTAATCAAAATTGTTCCTTTTGAAGCTTCAATTACAGGATCAATAGTTTTTACAATTTCAGAAGAGCCACCAATTGGAAAACTACCACCACCAAAATAATGTTTTACAACCGAGGCATGCATTGCAAAACTACTCTGTTTAGGAGGCAGCCCGTAATCACCATATTGCCCACAAAGCACTTTAATAAGTTCCTCATTATCTGTTAGTGATCGGAGGACTTCGTAGGTTGTTTTGTCTGAAAACTCTTTGTATGGTTTTTGTAATATGCCTCCAACAAGATTTCCAATAATTTTAGGTAGGGTCTTGTTTATATAAAATTTTCCCATAGCCTTATTTGCCTTGAATACCATATCGACATAGGCTTCAATCGCTTTTCGTTCTTCCGGAAAATAGGATACGATCTGGTCAATAAAATTATCAATTCCTTTTACGAAGTCATATTTTTTATCTCCAATTATGATTTGATCATAAACCTCGCCCATGTCTGCCCAATGAAGATTCTTGTCAGTGATATAATCAAACATTTTGCGCAGGGCGCTGTTTTCTTTTTGAACTTCTCCTATGTAGTGAATACCAACATCCCATTCATAGCCCTTTCGTTTAAAAACATGAGTAAACCCACCTGCAGTATAGTGCCGCTCTAGCATTAAGATTTTTTTACCTTCTTTAGCTAAAAATGCAGCAGTAGTTAAACTCCCCATTCCGGTACCTATAATAATGGCATCATATTGTTCTTCTAATTGCAGTGGCTTTTTATAGGATTGGATCATTTAAATAAATCTTTTAGTTCTCTAAAATTACATTTTTTAGCCTTCATATCCTATGAGTGACTTTAAGCTATACCTAAAACCGTTTTTTTTAAAAGTAAAATAAATAATTTCATTTAACTGTCTATCTAAATCAAGGCAGTAATAAGTCATGAATTTTATTTTTTAAAGTAATTTTCATCATTACTTTTGGTAATCATAATCCATCAATAAGAGTAGTTTAATTACTATATCTTACAATTATAAATATCATTATTTAAAATGTATTTTCATTTAAGTTTCCCCAAAAACTAACCAATTCTTAATATATGCTTTTTAAAGAACATTATTTCCCAAAGGAATTTTCAACAAAAATTATAAGAAGGTCTCTTTTGAAAAGCGAATGTAAATTAGAAATCACAAGAAAAAATGATTTACCCCATCTAAATGATTCAAGAGATTTTGATGCTTGGAAAATAAAATTTAATTATTATTTGAATAAGTATTGTCTATTCTTAAAAGACACTAGCTGAATATTTTTTACATTTAGTAACTAATAAAAAAATATTCTATGAAAAATTTAATACTCTTTATTTTGAATGGATTAATCTCCTGCGCTCTTTTTGCCCAAGAACGTCAAATTCCAATTGATACACTTGTAGTTACAAATCATACTACAAATATTAAAGGGTTTTCTATTTCTTATCAAGCTCAAACTGGTACGCAACCCGTTTGGAATGAGGATGGAAAGCCTATGGCAACTCTTTTCTATACTTATTATAAGAGAACTAACGATAAAAGTAAAGCCCCTCGACCCATTATTTTTTCTTTTAATGGAGGACCAGGATCTGCATCGGTATGGATGCATGTTGCCTATACTGGGCCAAACATCTTACGTATTGATTCTGAAGGTTACCCGGTTCAACCGTATGGATTTGATAGTAATCCCTATTCCATATTAGATGTAGCTGATATTGTATTCATTAATCCTGTTAATACTGGATATTCTAGAATCATTGAATATGATGGTGAAAAAGAAAAAAAGGAAACTTTTTTTGGGGTCAACGAAGACATTAAATACCTCGCAGAATGGATGAACACCTTTGTGAATAGAAAAGAACTGTGGGAAGCTCCAAAATACATTATTGGGGAGAGTTATGGAGGTACTCGTGTCATGGGGCTTTCATTGGCTTTGCAAAATCAACAATGGATGTATTTAAATGGAGTTATTATGGTTTCTCCAGCAGATTATAAAGTATTAAGAACAGGGGGTCCAGTGTCTTCAGCACTTAATTTACCCTACTATACTGCTGCTGCTTGGTATCACAAACAATTACCTCCAGAACTTCAGGACTTAGACTTACCTGAAATCCTTCCACTCTCTGAAAAATTTGCAGTTGACGAACTTATACCTGCTTTAGCTCGGGGTGGTTTTTTAAGTCTTGAAGAAAAACAAAAAGTTGCAGGTCAAATGGCATATTATTCAGGTTTAAGTAAAGAGGTTATTATGCAAAATAATCTCGATGTACCAAATTCATTTTTTTGGAAAGAGCTCCTAAGGGATGAAGGAAAAACGATTGGAAGGCTCGATTCTCGTTATATTGGTATAGATAAAAAAGAAGTTGGAATGCGTCCAGATTATAGCGCTGAACTTACTTCTTGGTTACATTCATTTACCCCTGCGATAAACCATTATATTCGAACGGATTTAAATTTTAAAACCGATGTAAAATATAATATGTTTGGTTCTGTTCGTCCTTGGAACTACGAAAACGAAAATACACGTGAAAATTTACGTCAGGCAATGGCTCAAAACCCGTATTTAAAAGTTTTGACACAGTCTGGCTATTATGATGGAGCTACAACTTACTTCAGTGCAAAATATTCTCAATGGCAAATAGATCCAAGTGGAAAAATGAAAGATCGTTTTTATTTTGAAGGATATCGATCGGGTCACATGATGTACTTAAGGAGAGAGGATCTTATTAAGGCAAATGAAGATCTTAGAGTTTTTATAAAAAATTCATCTGCAAACGGAAAATCAGCAAAGTATTAGTTAATAGCGACTAGTTTTGTTCTCCATTCTCGAAGACCATAAAAAGAAAGAGCAAGATAAATTAGTGTCAAGGAAAAATAGAAATACAATTCTTTATCAAAGTATAGCCCTAGAGTTACACCATTGACTATAATCCAGTAATACCAGCCGCTTAATATTTTTTTGGCTTCTAGGTAACTCGCAATGAAACTAAAAATTGTTGTAAAAGCATCTAAATAAGGATAGCTTGCTTTGGTGTAATTTGTAAGAACATACCCAAGAAACATTGCAAATAAAACACCACCAACGAGGTATAGAATATGCTTTTGAGGAACAATGTCATTAATAAGTAATTCTTGAGTGTTTCCTTTTGAATTCCAAAGGAGGTAACCATAAATGCCAATTATGACATAATAGATGTAAAGTATTGATTCTGCATAAAGACCAATATTGTAAAACAATAAAATACTTAGTAAAGAACCTGCTATACCAAAAATCCAACAATAAATATTTTCTCTAATAAGTAAAACTAAAAAAGTTAAATTAAGAGTCACAGCAACAATTTCAAGAAGTAAATTCATAAGATTAGATTAAGTTCATCATGGATTATAAATGAATTCTACAATTGCTCTTTTAATGTTTTAATCTCATCTCGTAATCGAGCAGCTTCAATAAAATTTAAATCTTTAGCTGCAACCTCCATGAGTTTTCTTGTGTCACGAACTTTTTGCTCAATTTGAGGTTTTGTTAGGTAACGTGTAGCTTCTTCAGCTGCTCTTTTAGATTCTTTCTCTGATGCAAAAGTGGCAACAGAATTTTTTGACAGAGCACTATCTAATGATTTGTTTAATGCTTTAGGAACCTGATTATGCAACGTGTTGTATTCCATTTGCTTCTCTCTTCTGTAGGTTGTTTGGTCCATTGTAAACTGCATGCTTTTTGTAATCCTATCAGCATAGAAAATAGCAAGGCCATTGACATTTCTAGCAGCTCGCCCAACGGTTTGAGTTAAAGATCTGTTTGAACGTAAAAACCCTTCTTTGTCTGCATCTAATATAGCAACTAAGGAAACCTCAGGTAAATCCAAACCTTCTCTTAAAAGATTAACACCAATCAAAACGTCGAAAACACCTTTTCTCAGGTCTTGCATAATCTCTACCCGCTCCAAAGTATCTACATCAGAATGAATATAGCGACACCGAATTTTAATACGACTCATGTATTTGGTTAGCTCTTCTGCCATTCTTTTTGTTAAGGTAGTAACCAGAGTTCTTTCGTCTTTTTCGGTTCTTTTATGTATTTCTTCGATCAAATCATCAATCTGATTTAGACTTGGACGAACCTCGATTAAGGGGTCTAGAAGCCCTGTAGGGCGAATAATTTGTTCAACAAAAACACCTTCAGTTTTTTCTAATTCATAGTCAGCTGGAGTAGCACTAACATAAAGAACTTGATTTTGAAGTTCCTCAAATTCCTCAAATTTAAGAGGTCTATTGTCCATAGCGGCTGGAAGTCTAAAGCCATATTCCACAAGGTTTTCTTTTCTACTTCTGTCGCCACCATACATAGCATGAACTTGTGAAACGGTTACGTGACTCTCGTCAATAACCATTAAAAAGTCGGCAGGGAAATAATCGAGCAAACAGAAAGGTCTTGTCCCGGGGTTTCTTCCGTCTAAATACCGTGAATAATTTTCAATCCCAGAGCAGTACCCTAATTCTCGAATCATTTCAAGGTCAAAATTAGTTCGTTCTTCTAATCGTTTTGCTTCTAAGTGTTTTCCAACTTCTCTAAAAAAATCGAGTTGTTTAACCAAATCGTCTTGGATGGAATGAATTGCATTTTGAAGAATGTCTGGAGATGTTACAAACATATTAGCCGGAAATATGTTTAGTTGATCGTACTTTTCAATTCGTTCATTTGTGATTGGATCAAATGCTTCAATTTCTTCAATTTCATCTCCAAAAAAATGAATTCTAAAAGCGGTGTCTGCATAACTCGGATATACATCAACCACATCACCCTTCACTCTAAAATTTCCATGCTGAAAATCAGCCATTGTTCTTGAATACAAACTCTGAACGAGTTGACGCAAAAATTTAGTTCTTGAAATTACTTGGTCCTTTTTTATAGAAACTACATTTTTTTGAAATTCGGCAGGATTTCCAATACCATAAAGACAAGATACTGAGGCAACAACAATTACATCTCTTCTTCCAGAGAGTAGGGATGAGGTAGTACTGAGTCGAAGTTTTTCTATTTCTTCGTTTATGGATAAGTCTTTTTCAATATAAGTTCCAGTTACAGGAAGGTAAGCTTCGGGTTGATAGTAGTCGTAATATGAAACGAAATATTCGACTGCATTTTCCGGAAAAAACTGTTTAAATTCTGAATATAATTGGGCGGCTAATGTTTTGTTGTGGGCTAAAACAAGAGTTGGATGGTCTAGTTGTTCCACTACATTAGCAACTGTAAAGGTCTTTCCAGAGCCAGTAACGCCCTGAAGTGTCATATATTTTTCGGTTTGTGAAAATCCATCTACCAGTTGCTTGATTGCGGTTGGCTGATCTCCGGTGGGTAAAAATTCTGAAACTAACTTAAATGACATAGTGTTTTTATGAGGCCTTAAATTTAAGCATTTAGAATCATTGTTTTACTAGCTTATCCACTTCATTTTTATAAAAATAACCCATAGAATAAAGTAGTACCTTTGAATAAAGAATGATTATGGAAGATAAATTAATTTCTCAGAAAAAACCATTTTATCCAATTAATGACGCATTAAAAAGCTATTTAATAAATTATAATCGTTGGGTGTATACTCCTGTTTATTACGATGATTTGCTTCGTTTTTCTGGCTCTGTTGTTGTTTATGATGAAAACGATAACGATACATTATGGATTCGAGTTTATTATTCTGATAGCGAACGTCAAGAAATTGATTTTAATCTCAAAAAGGTATATGCTTTTCTTCACTCCGACGGTAACGAATCTTCTATGCCTTTCTTAAATATAGATGCAATAGACTATTGTACTTTTGGAAATTCTAAACCATTTAGGATAAAAGTTCGTAATATTTTGAACGATAATTTCACCTATTTCTATGTAAAAAAAACTGATGCTTCTCGTGTTTATGGAATTGAATTTGAGCACATGTTATCTCCACATAACCTTAATTTCCTAATCAACGATTCAACTTTAATTGAAGAGCACATTGCAGGAATCCCAGGAGATGTTTTTATAGAAAAGCATTTAGACACTTGTTCACCATCAGAGCAAGCTCAGATTGCTAAGGAATATGTTAAATTCAATGAACGTTGTATGATTCGTTTGCTTGGAGATATGCGAGCATATAATTATGTTGTTATTCCAATTCATGATTTTGATCAAGTGATTTATAAAATTCGTGCAATTGATTTTGACCAACAAAGTTTTGAAGGAAAACTCATGGTTTATCGACCTCAGTTTTTCAAAGAAAATTTCCCAATGATTTCTGTAGTAAAAGCTAAACTTTCTCAAGATTCAATAACACAATATAAAATTGAGGAACGATCTATTTTAGCTAAAAGAATTCAGAATACAAAGAGTAGGTTAGACAAACTTTTGAAAATTATGGTTTCAGATGTAGTCGCTAAGCCAGAAAACATTAAAAACCTTTCCGAGGAAATATATAAGTTTACAAAAGACACCTCTTTTAAAAAATGTAAAAACATGGGTGAAATTGTGCAGGCTTCGTTTTCTTATGTCAGACGAAATTATGAAAACTTGAACATGACGAATCTAGTAAACGCTAGACCTTAGTAAAAATCTGCATCGTTATAATTATCTAAGCCTTCTTCATCGCTATCGTCTTCCAATTTATCTTCTGATTGATTTTCTTCAGCGACAAAATCTTTGTTTGGAGCTTCATCAGGCACTACTCCTTGGGCGAAAATTAAGTTAGGGTAAAGTGTAGAAACTTCAGGTTCTCCAATTTCAATAAGCTCAACAAAGAATGTCCATAAATCAAGAAAATCATAGAGGTATATTAAGTGATGATTTTCAGCATCAAAAACAGAATCTATTTGTTCTTGTCCCATAGGAACAATTCCCTCGTCCATATCTAATAAGGGAATTTCATCACCCTGTTCCCATTCTTTATTAGTTCTATAGAATGATGCCATCTCACTTCCACCAAAACCAAATGCTTGTGCAATAGCGTAATGAAAATCCTCTAAAGTAGCAGAAGCTTCAATTTCAATATCTCTTAAGATGTCTTCTTTTGTGTCAAGAATAATTCTGAATCTATATATCATCAGTGGTAGTGTTTATGTTGTGATTGAATAATTGTAATAAAAAATATAGTTGAGCTCCAAACAATAAAGAAGCTAAGAGTAAATGTATGGGTTGTGATCCAAAAGGGAAGTCCAAATAATACATTAAAATCCCTGTTAAAACCTCACATGATAAGGTGATTACAATCCACTTGAATACATTCAAGCTAAAATTAATTTCACGAAGTTTATAAAATAAGTAACCATTAACAAGAACTACTAATAGCGAAAAAGTTCTATGAAAATAAAACTTAAAGGGAGCCGGATTTAACCATTGGGAAACTTGTTCCTTTCCTAATGAATCAATTTGAATATCAATAAACTGTCGAACTTGTGTCCCAATTCCGATTTGAATTAGGGTTAGTACAAGGGCAATAATCCCAAGATTTTTAATTCTAATGGTTGTTGTCGTTTTAGAATTATTAGGTGCAGTATATGCATATAAATAAACCAATAGCGCAACAATTAATAATGCCATGATCATATGAATACTAATTTTAGTAGGTAATAAATTAGAATCTACAACTGTTTTTCCAAGCCATGCTTGAAACCCCATCCCTAAGACGATGAGAAAAGAAAGTAGCGGCACCCTCTTTTTTTTCTTCCAATAACGAACAGATAATATCCCAACGATCAGGGTTGCTAGACCAGATAGTGCTCCTGCGAGGCGATTAATAAACTCTACCCAGGTATGGAATGCATTGAAATGAGCATAATCATGTTTTGTATATGATTCCCAATTAGATTCAGAGTAATCGGCTCTGCTTGTAAAATCTTCTAAGGCTACTCTCAGGCTTTCATTTACAATAATTACTTCTCCTTCGTTGTATTCATGTTGAGACTTCCAGTCTAATTGGGCTCGTTCTATAGGAGGAATCAAATAACCAAAACATTTAGGCCAATCGGGGCAACCCATGCCGCTTCCTGTAACCCTTACAATTGCTCCAGCAGCTATAACGGCATATACTAGAACCAAAGAAATACCAACCCAAAACCGAAAATTTGCCTTCATAGTGTTGTTATTTTTCAATAAAATTCAAACCCAGTTTCTTACCCTCTTCCTTCATTAATTCAAATGCTGCTTTGGGCTCGTTAGGAATTACACCTTCGAGAATAGCTTCTTTAATAGTTTCTTTAATGTGACCAATAGCTTTGCACTGACCTAGACCAAAAGAATCCATTATTAACACACCAGATACAGGTGGTTGAAAATTTCTAATATGATCACGTTCTTCTACTTCTTCAATTTTTTTACGTACAATTTTGAAGTTGTTATGATAACGTTCAAAGCGCTTTGGATTTTTGGTAGTAATGTCAGCTTCACAAAGTGTAATGAGGTGGTTTATGTTTTCTCCGGCATCAAAAATAAGACGCCGTACAGCAGAGTCAGTAACCAAGTCTTCGGCAATAATAATTGGACGGGAACTCATCAATACCATTTTTTGAACAAATTTCATTTTTTCATTCAACGGCATTTTCATGCGTTTAAATAATTTGTACACCATTTTAGAACCAACAAATTCATGACCATGAAAAGTCCATCCTACTTTTTTACTGAATCGCTTTGTAGGGGCTTTTCCAATATCATGGAGAAGTGCAGCCCATCGAAGCCAAAGGTCTTCAGTTACTTTACAAATATTATCAACTACTTCAAAAGTGTGATAAAAATTATCTTTGTGTTTTTGTCCTTCAACTTCTTCTATGCCCTTTAAATCTTCTAATTCAGGCAGAAGTAGCGGAAGTAAATTAACTTCATCGAGCAGTAAAAAACCAAAAGAAGGCTGATCACACATCATTAGTTTATTGATTTCTTCAACACAACGTTCTTTTGTTATGATCGAAATTCTATTTGCATTTTTTTTGATTGCATCCAACGATTCTTTTTCTATAATGAAGCCCAATTGGGAAGCAAAACGAATAGCGCGAAGCATGCGCAATGGATCATCTGAGTATGTAATTTCTGGTTTTAGTGGAGTTCTGAGTATGCCTTTTTTTAAATCTGTAATTCCGTCAAAAGGATCCAGAAGCTCACCGTATGTTGTTGGATTTATGCTTACAGCCAATGCATTAATTGTAAAATCTCTTCTTTTTTGGTCGTCTTCCAAACTTCCAGAAGTTACTTCTGGGTTTCGACTCTCTGGCGCATAAGATTCTTTTCTTGCCCCAACAAATTCTAAACTAATACCTTCCCATTTAAGCATTGCAGTCCCATAGGTTTTAAAAACCTGTGCTTTAGATGCGTTTGGTAGTTTTTTTTGAATTTCTTTTGCAAATACAATACCTGATCCGATTGCTACAAAATCAATATCCGTATTTTTTCTTTTTCTATTAAGCAAGTGATCACGCACAAATCCGCCGATGACATAGATTTCTATTCCTAGATCAACTGAAGTTTCTGCAACAGTTTTGAAAAGTTGTGATTTTAAAATTTCGTTAAAATCTGTATTTAACATGCTTATGCTCTTAACGTATTCAGGTTTCCTTCTGCATCAATTTGTACTAAGGTAGAAGGGGTGGTTCTTATTTCTTTTGTTCTCAAAGTTACGATATAGTCAACACCATCCAAAATGGGCTGGTCAATTGTATTAAACTCTTTAGGACTACTATTACCACTAATGTTAGCAGATGTAGATACAATGGGCTTGCCAAATGCTTGAATTAAATTTTGGCAAAACTCATCTTGAACAATCCGAATACCAATACTACCATCGGCAGCCATTATATTTTCGGCTAATCCTTCTGCTTTTCGGTAAATTATAGTTGTAGGTTTTTTACTGAGTGCAATGATTTTAATTTTTGTTTCCAATGGACCTGTCAATTCTTCCAACATGGTTAAGTCAGAAACCAAACAAATTAGTGCTTTACTATCTGTTCTTTGTTTGATTTCATATATACTATTTACAGCATCTGGATTTGTTGCATCGCACCCAATTCCCCATATTGTATCGGTAGGGTACAGTAGGGTTTGACCTTTTTTCAAAGCAGTACAACCAGCACTTACAAAAGCTTTCATTCGATTAAGTTATCTATACAGCTACATTATGTTCTCTGAGTGCGTCGTTCAAAGAGGTTTTTTTATTGGTACTTTCTTTGCGCTTTCCAATAATTAAAGCACATGGAACTTGATATTCTCCAGCGGGAAACTGTTTTGCGTATGTTCCAGGGATTACTACAGAACGTGCCGGAACGACACTTTTATATTCAATGGGTTGATCACCCGAAACATCGATTATTTTAGTTGAAGCTGTAAGGACAACATTTGCCCCAAGAACTGCTTCACGTTCTACACGAACTCCTTCGACTACAATGCAACGCGAGCCAACAAAAGCATCATCTTCTATGATAACGGGTGTCGCTTGAAGTGGTTCCAAAACTCCCCCAATTCCAACGCCTCCGCTCAAGTGAACATTTTTACCAATTTGCGCACAACTACCCACCGTAGCCCATGTGTCTATCATAGATCCAGAATCTACATAAGCACCAATATTAACATAACTAGGCATCAGAATAACCCCCGAAGCAATGTATGCTCCTTGACGGGCAACTGCATGAGGAACTACTCGAATTCCTTTAGCTGCATAATCTTTTTTTAGAGGCATTTTATCATGAAATTCCATAGGACCCGCATGAAAAGTTTCCATCTTTTGAATTGGAAAATATAACACAACTGCTTTTTTAATCCATTCATTTACTTGCCAACCGTTTGGAGTTGGTTCAGCTACACGAAGTACACCTTCGTCTAGTTGTTTGACTATGGATCGAATCGCATTTTGCGTTTCTTCTTGTTCTAAAAGGCTCCGGTCTCCCCAAGCTGCTTCTATAATTGCTCTCATTAAAATATTCTTAAAATCTTGTACAAATTTAAGCTTTTCACCTGACTTTATTTAGTTTTTTTATACGAACCCAACAAGGAGCTGTATATTTGCACATGCCAGAAATTATAGCAATCGATTTTGGAACCAAACGCACCGGAATAGCAGCAACAGATCCGTTACAGCTTGTAGCCTCTGCATTAACTACGCTTCCTACTCATGAGGTTATTACTTTTTTAAAAGAATACATCACTGCTCATGATGTTTCTGTTTGTGTTCTTGGGCAGCCTAAACGTCACGACGGCTCTTTGTCGGAAGTTGAAAATGAAATAAAAAAGTTTATTATTGCATTAAATAAAAAAATTCCAAGTTTAACAATTGAGCGTCACGATGAGCGCTTTACCTCTAAGATGGCTTTTCAAACCCTTTTAGATTCTGGAATAGGAAAAAAGAAAAGACAAGACAAAGGTTTGCTTGATAAAATAAGCGCAACTCTTATCTTGCAGTCGTATTTAGAAGCAAAAAACAATACTAGTTTATGATATTACCCATTGTAGCATACGGAACGTCCGTATTGAAGAAAAAAGGAAAGGACATTACTCTAGAATATCCTGATTTAGATCAACTACTCGTAAACATGTGGGAAACCATGTATGAGGCTAAAGGAGTCGGATTGGCAGCACCACAAGTTGGAATAGGCATCCGTGTCTTCATAGTTGATGCATCTCCATTTGCAGAAGATGAAGAATTAACAGAAGATGAACAAAAACAATTAGCAGGCTTTAAAAAAGTTTTTATCAATCCTGAAATTAAAGAGTCAGGAGAAGAATGGGCTTTTAATGAAGGCTGTTTAAGTATTCCAGATGTTCGTGAAGATGTGTATCGACAAGAAGATATAGAAGTACATTATTTCGATGAAAACTTCAAAGAACATACTGAGGTTTTAACTGGGCTTGCCGCTCGTGTTGTCCAGCATGAATTCGATCACGTCGAAGGGGTATTGTTCACAGACAAATTATCTCCACTCAAAAAAAGATTAATCAAAGGAAAATTAAACAATATAGCAAAAGGAAATATAGACGTAAATTATAAAATGTGTTTTCCTTTAGCGTCAAAAAAACGATAAATATAGATATGGAATTAGATAAAATAATAGCTATTTCAGGTCGTCCAGGCCTTTTTGAAGTTCAAGTTCAAAGCCGAACCGGTTTTGTGGCTCACTCATTAGTTGACGGTAAGCGAATTACTGCAAGTGTTCGTGATAAAGTAAGTTTACTTTCGGAGATTAATATTTATGGATTACAAGACGAAGTTCCATTAGCAGAGATTTTCCAGAAAATTCTTGCAAAAGAAAATGGTGCAGTTTGCTCCTTGAAGCCTAAAGCTCCAGCTACAGACTTAGAGGCATTCTTCTTTGAAGTTTTTCAAGATTATGATGAAGAACACGTATATCCTAGTGATATTAAGAAAATCATTCAATGGTATAATATTTTGGTAAACAAAGGACTTTTGGTTATCGAAAAAGTACCAGAAAAGAAAGCTCCAGTAAAAAAGGCAAAAGCAACGGCCACTAAAAAAGAGTAATGAATTCTAGAGCCCAACAATTAGAGGCGATCGATAGGTTGCTTACCATCATGGATGAGCTCCGTGAGCAATGCCCTTGGGACAAGAAGCAAACCTTCGAATCTTTACGCCACTTAACAATTGAGGAAACTTATGAGTTGAGTGATGCAATATTAGATCGTAATCTAGAGGAAATTAAAAATGAACTTGGAGACTTACTACTCCATTTAGCTTTTTATTCCAAATTAGGAAGCGAAGAAAAAGCATTTGATATTGCAGACGTAGCAAACAGCATTTCCGATAAGCTAGTTCATAGACATCCACATGTATATGGCGATGAAGAAGTACAAGACGAGGAAGAAGTGAAGAAAAACTGGGAGGCTCTCAAACTTAAAGAAGGAAAAAAATCTGTTTTAGAAGGTGTCCCTAAGGGGCTTCCTTCTCTTGTAAAAGCCCAGCGCATCCAAGATAAAGTTGCAGGTGTTGGTTTTGATTGGGAACACTCAGATCAAGTTTGGCAAAAGGTACAAGAAGAACTTTCAGAACTAAATGCCGAGGTGAAGAATGGAACTTCAGAACGAATTGAAGCTGAATTTGGTGATGTTCTTTTCTCAATGATTAACTATGCCCGTTTTCTTAAAATCAACCCAGACACGGCACTTGAACGTACCAATCAAAAATTCACAAAACGTTTTCAGTATTTAGAAAAACAGGCAAAAAAAGTAGGCAAAACCCTCCACGAAATGTCACTAGACGAAATGGATACTGTTTGGGAAAATGCTAAGAAAGAGGATTAATCTTCCGTTTCCTCTGTACTTTCTTCTTCAACCTTAAGCTCTAAACTTTTTTTCAATTCCCGACTAAGCGTCTTGATCTGTTTTAATTTAGTTTTCCAAGATTCAATCTTGTTTGTGAGTTGTTCTATTTTAGTATTTACATCTTGAACCAGTGGATTTTCGCTAGAAGTATTACTGAAAAATGCCAGATTATTTTGCAACTGAATCAATTCGTTATTGGATTCCTCTATTTTCTTGTTCAACAAGATTTGTTCTTTATTTAAACCATCTTGATTGTCTTTAATTAAGAGTAAGTCGGTTCTAAATAAGGCAGCTGATTTTTGTTCTGCTTTCAGAGTCGTGTTTTTCCAGAGTCCTTTTAGGAAATCAACATATTCTCTGTGCAAAGAATTTTTCACTCCCTGAGAGGGTGCTCCCATTTCATTCCAATGTTTGAATGCATTTTCTATATAAGAAAACAATTCTTCAGTTTTTGTTGGTGCTTTTTGCGATTTAAAATCTTCAAAATAAGCACGTTTCGCTTTTAAAATTGCTTGATCTTCATCGCTATACGCTTCTTCTTTGTTTTTTAAACGAGCAAAATAGGTGTCTGTCGCAGTTTTAAATTCTTCCCAAAGTTGATTTGAAAGTTTTCTAGATATTCGCCCTGTTTTTTTCCAGGCAACTTGAATCGCTTTCATCCGATCCGAATAAGCACGCCAGTCAGAACTTTCTAAAATAGATTTTACTTCTTTAATAAGATTCTTCTTTCCCTCTATATGAGATTTTTCTTCTTTCTTTTGAGTTTTATAGAACTCATTTTTTTGGTGATTGAAGTTTTTTAAAGTTAAACGAAACTCGTTCCAAATGGATTTATTTTGTGCTCTAGGAATACGACCAATGTTGTGAAAATCTTCTTTTAATGCACTAACCTTTTTTAATGAATTTTGCCAAGCATTGTGGTTGCTTGGATGGTCTAAATATAACCCGTTGATTACTTCTAAAATTTCCTTTTTCTTCTCTAAGTTTTCAAGTTGTACACCATCTACATTCTTGTTGTACTCGATTTTATGTTCATGGATTTTAGAAGTAGCTTTTTGAAAACGGTTCCAAAGCGTTTCTTTATGTTCTTTAGCAACAGGGCCTAAATCATTTTTCCATTGTCTGTGTAATATATTCAACTCTCGAATGGCTACTATTACATCTGGATGCTCGACAAGGGCTTCTGCATTTTCAATTAGTTTAAGCTTTTCTTCGTAATTGTGCTTGTAGTCTTTTTCACGCAAAGCTCGATCTAAATGAAGGAAATCATAAAAGCGTTCTACATGATGCTTGTAGGTTTCCCATACATTATTACTCTCTTCCCTAGGAACAGCTCCGACTTGATGCCACTCTTCTTGAAGTCCTCTGAATTTTTTATAGTTATTGGAATTATTTTCACTAATTCCAACCAAAGCTTTTATTTTCTCAATAATTTCCAACCGTTTTCCCAGATTCTCTTTCTGACTTTTTTCTTGGTTTTTATAGTGTGCACTTTTGTTTGTTTTGTATTCCCGAATTAGTTGGCTGAATTCTTTTTTGTAATTAGGACTAAATTCAAAATCTAAATCATTCCCCTCTAGTTCAATAAAAGCTTTTCTTTTTGTATCAAATTTAATTCCAAAACGACCTTCAAATTGAGTGATAACCTCTTGAATTTCTTTACCTGTTTTAATCCATTGATCTGAATGAATCATTTTCTTTAAAACAGCAGAATAGTCTTCTAACTCAAGCTTGTCGAAGTCAATTTTGGTAACAATAGCATCATTTTTAGGCACATCTGGAGTTGTTGATCCCCTTTTCTTCTCCTCTTGTGCTGCATTGATTTGAGAAGCTTCTTTGATCCCCTTTTCTTTTAAAGATTCATTAGGCTCAGTTGATTTTTCCATCATCATTTTTTTTAGTGCGAACGATAATTGTGCGCAAGTATGTTAATTACAGGCAAAATTTACAAAAAAATAAGCTTAATGAGATGCTTCGTTCCATATTTTCCAAGATTTTTCTGCTTGCTGTTCAAGCATGAAAAGACCGTTTTGGGTTGTTGCTCCTCTCTTTTTTCCCTCTTTTAAAAACAGAGTTAACTCGGGATTATATATTAAGTCAAACAAAAAATGCTTGGAACTAATCGACTTGTATGGAATAGCGGGAGCTTTATTTACTTCAGGATGAGTTCCTAAGGGCGTACAATTTATAATAAGTAAATGCGCTTGCATTAAATCAGAATCTATTTGTTCATAACCGATCTGACCTTCTTTAGGATTCCTCGAAACAAACAAAGGTTCAATGTTCTTTTGCTCAAGCACATATTTAATAGCTTTTGAGGCACCACCTGTACCTAATATAAGCGCTTTTGTTGCGTGGTTGCCCCATTGTTTCAGCAAGGCGGCTTTAAAGCCATAGGCGTCCGTATTGTGCCCTTCTGCTTTGCCGTTAGGTAAAAAACGAATTGTATTGACTGCTCCTATTATTTTCGCGTCTTCCGAAAGCTCATCTAGGTATGGAATTATAGCTTCTTTATATGGTATTGTTACGTTTAGGCCGCCTAGATTTTTAGCTTTCAATACCTCTTTAATCAGCTCTATAGATTCTAAATCAAAATTTTCATAAGAACAAGAACTAATACCTTCATTTTTGAATTTTTCGGCGAAGTAAGAACGTGAAAAAGAGTATGCAATATCTTTACCTACCAGCCCATATCGTGTTTTATTTTGCATTTCTTTTTTCATATATTTCTAATAGTGTAACAATTCCAAACCCTAAAAGTATGAAAAGCATTACGTAGATGTTTTGTATTTCGTTTAGATTCGGCCAAATTAATTCTTGCCTGGTGACTTCGGGTTCTATAACCGTTTTGTTACCTGCTAATTTCCAAGGCCAAGTTATACTCAATGAACCGAGAATAAAACCAATTAATAGGGCTGTTATTTTTTTGGGATAATATTCTAAAAGCCAGCGGAGAACTTTTGATAAAACGAGTAAACCGGTTACAGAGCCTAAAGTGAAAACCAGTAATACACCTAGAAGGTTCATTCGAGAAGAATCATCAGTAAAGCTGAAATCAAAAGAAACTATATCTCCAAGTGAATAATAAAGTGCATTTACTGAATCGATTAATAAAAGTGTATAGTTACCTAGAACCAGTATTAGAAATGACCCTGAAAGCCCCGGTAATATCATTCCACTAATGCTAAGCATGCCACATAAAAAAACAAATAACAAGTTGTCGTTTTCTTGCCCAGGAGTTACTAAAGATACAAGGACTCCAAAGCTAGCGCCTAGTATAATCAAGATGTATTCTTTGTAGCTAAACTTTTTTTCCTTAATCCAAATATGAATAACGGAGGCCAGAATCATACCAAAAAAAAATCCCCATACTTGTTTAGGATAGTGCTGAATTAAACGATCTAAAATCAAAGAAGCGCTAAAGAAACTAAGAATTACTCCTATGAAGAGAAACGTTAAAAAAGAGCCATTTACGTAGTTGTAGAACGCTTTAAATTCTGTTTTAAGAAGTAAGGATAAAGCCGTTTTATTGAACTTAGAAAATGAAAAAATAAGTTCTTCATAAAACCCGGCCGCTAAGGCTACAATCCCACCCGAAATACCTGGAATTTTATTTGCTATTCCCATAGCAATTCCCTTGCAAATCAGGATAATTTTTTGGCTGTTACTTTTTTTAAGTTGCATTAGTTTTTTTGCTCGAATTTCGTTCAAGGAAATATAGAAAAAGAAATCCGATAATCATCAATACAACAGCAATAACAACTTGAGGGTTTCCTTCGTAATTCCATGGAGAAGCGAATTCTGTTTGGGCACCAATTTTTTTTTGCCAAGGCCATATTTTTGGTAAAGCACCTCCCATAAACCCAATCAGAAGCATTAAAGTACCTTGTTTATATTTATCAAAGAGCCATTTTAGGATTTTGCTAAACGATTTCAATCCAACTACAATTCCAAGACCAATAACTAAAAGGCGCGAGTAGATCAAAACAAAGTTGTCCCATTCAAAGTTTATGAGGGCAAGAATACTGTTTTTTGAAGTGTGTATTACAGTCTCATATGCACCCAGCAGAATATAAATAAACGAACCTGAAATCCCAGGAAGTATCATGGCGATGATGGCAATCATAGAACAGAAAAAGAGGTATGGTAAACTTACTTCGCCTCCGCTAGGGGTTATTTGTGTTATGCTGTATGCCAGAACAAAACCGGTAATTAATAAGGTTATAGATGTAATTGAATTTGGTTTATTTTGTTTCAGTAATAAAACAATACTGCCGCAAATCAATCCAAAAAAGAAAGCCCATACGGGGATAGGGTATTCTATTAAAAGATCGTGAATAATGCCAGAAAAAAGCACAATACTTGATCCAATACCCAGAATTAATGGAAGTAGAAACCGACCATTTATTTTAACCCAAAATTCGGAAAAGCCTTGTTTTTTTAGCACCAGTAAAGAAGTAAAATTGAGATTATCAATAGAGTCGATTAACTCTTCATAAATCCCACTAATTAAGGCAATTGTCCCTCCTGAAACTCCAGGAATCACATCAGCTATTCCCATAGCCACTCCTTTCAGGAAAACACTAAGTTTTGATACAGGTTTGTTTTTCAAAAAATAAAATTAAAACAAGTTGACGTTATTAAATGTCGAAGATCGACTTAAATTCAGGAAACAGATTTAACAATGTTTCTGATGGTACTGTTTTGTTTTTTAGAAGGTTTTGGATAAAATAATCCGCTTCATTTAAACGGCTTAATCTTCTATAGCTTCCCGCAATTCTGAAATCTATTTCATTAGAGTCAGGATAAAACTCTTTTGCTTGATGACCAATAGAAATTAATTTTTCCCATTCATTGAGGAAGATTAAAGTGTTCATCCATTCCAACCAAATTTCGAGTTCGTAGTTGCCCAGTTCAATGGTGCTCTGATAAGCGATTTCAGCTTCGGTATACTGCCCTAGGGTTTGTAATAGCAATGCATTTCTTTTATTATATCCAACACTACTGTTGTTGATTAGAAGCGCCTCTTTAGTAAAGTATAATGCTTTTTCGATGTTCTGCTGGTAAATGTAAAAATCAATTAAAGCGACCCAGCTTTTCTCGCTAGAGGGATCTTCTTTTACAGATTTTTTATAGTATTGAATAGCTAACAAATCATTTCCAAGTAATTCATGACACTTTGCTATTCTCAAATATGCATAAGAACTAGGGTCATCTATTTGGTTAGAGATTTGATAATTTTCAATAGCTTCATTTAAGCGTCCCATTTTTTCAAGGACTTTTCCTTTTTCAATATAGGCTCCAGTAAATTGATCTTCTGAAATGATAGCGAAATCAAAGGCACTTAGCGCCTCTTCGTTACGGTTTAGATTTAAATACTGTTTTCCAACCTCATGCCATGCAATTTCATTGTATGGATTTTTCTCTAAAAGAGAATTAAGAACTTCTACAGCTTCTTCATACTTTTTTAGGTATTCTAAACAATAGAGTAAGTTGTAGAGTACTTGATAATCCTCAGGATCCTCATTTAAGCAAAGCTTGAAATTTTCTTTGGCTTTATAATAATCTTCAATAACCATATATTCCATTCCAAGGAGGCACCATATTTCGGTAAGTTCCTCGGAACATTGGAGTGCTTCTTGAAGTAATTCGATAGCAGCTCCATGCTCTTTGTTTTTTGAATAAATAGTAGCTTTTTGAACAAATATTTCTTGGTTGTGTGGATCAAGTTCTTCTATTATTTCTAAAAGTAATTTAGCTTGATCATCTGCACCGTCAAAAATTAGAAGCTCGGATTTTAAGAGTAACAAATCGCTGTGAACAGGATGTTGTTTTGTGGCTAGATGTAATGCTTTTTTTGCAAGATTAATTTCTCCAGAATCTATGTAGTACTGGATGATGCATTCAAAATCCTCAGCATCAAAGTAGTAAACCTCATTTGTTTTGAGCATTTGCTCAAATCTTGGTATGGGTGAATCAGAATTGTCTGAATAAGAGTTCTTCATAAACGGATAACTATCTTTTATTAAAGTTATGGCAGAACACTGTATTTAAGTTGCTCTGTTTCATATTGTTTTTAACAAAGTAATTAACAGTTTTGATTTTATAAATCATTTAAAACTTCGTTTATAATTGCGCATCCTTTTATTATTTCCTCTAAAGAAATATTAAGAGGAGGTGATATCCTCACTGCTTTTTTCTCCCATAATAACCAGAATAAAATCAATCCTTTTTCCATGCTTTTTAGAACTACTTGATTTGCAATTTCTTCGCTTTCAAAAAAAGGAGCAAGCATCAGTCCAGTGCCGTTTATATGCTTAATTGTAGGGTGCTTTAATAGGCTTCTAAACAATTTTTCTTTTTCTGCAATCGCTTCAATGATGTGTTCAGATTTTATGGTTCTTAAGGTTGCTAGTGCAGCAGATGCAATTAAAGGATTTCCGCCAAAAGTTGTTATGTGCCCTAGTTTTGGATGTTCAGAAAGTAATTTCATGTGTTCAGATGAACTGCTAAACGCTCCAATTGGTAATCCTCCTCCCATTCCTTTTCCCATAACTAAAATGTCTGGAACGACGTCAAAGTGTTCAAATCCAAATAGTTTTCCTGTTCTTCCAAAACCAGGTTGTATTTCGTCTAGAATGAGCATTGCTCCAACTGCTTCACATTTATGTTTTACTTTCTTTAAATAATCATTTTTGGGAACTATAAATCCAGCTCCTCCTTGAATTGTTTCAAGTAATACAGCTGCTGTTTGCGTTGTTATTTTTTCAAAATCCTTCTCCTCATTAAATTCAATGAATTGAATTCCAGTCAATAAAGGACGATAAGCTTTTTTTTGGTTCTCTTCGCCTAAAAGACTTAATGCCCCATGCGTACTTCCATGATATGCATTATGGGCTGCAATTAACCCACCTCTTCCGGTTACACGTTTGGCTAGTTTTAGAGCTCCTTCTATAGCCTCAGTTCCCGAATTCACTAGATAGGTAACCTTCAAGCTATCTGGTAGTTCTTTCGCAAGTTCTTTAGCTAAATTTACAGCAGGCTCTTGAGCAAATTCGCCATAAACCATAACGTGTAAATAACGTTCACTTTGAGCTTTAATAGCGGCTACAATGTTTGGATGACAATGCCCTAAACTACAAGCAGATACTCCAGCAACAAAATCTAGATACTCCTTTCCATCGGTGTCATAAACATAACTTCCTTTTGCATGATCTATCTCTATTCCGAGAGGGAAGGGGGTAGTCTTTGCTTGATATTTTAAGAAGTCTCTTTGAAGTTCTTTCATTCTTTGGTGATTGTAACTTCGGGTATGTTGGATTTTTCCACATCATCGTTTTCGAAAAGGTCTTCAAATGTTTCAGGTCGTTCGTTTCTTCTCCAAAGGAACCCTTTCAACTTTCTTAAGTTTCGATCAATTTGTTCTTCTGGAAATACTTCTCCTTCTGGACTTACATAAAATGAAATTTCATTGATTTCATTATTATCAAAAACAATATCAAGTGCACTGCAAATGGTTTTATTAATACCGATTAATTCTCCTTCTTCCGAGTACAGATAATAAATTACCATGGTATTTTTAATAACTTCTAAATCTTTTAAAGCTCCTTCTTCAAAATTTCCATAGAGTTCACTTCCTACAATTTGATTATAGCCATCGGCACTCAGGGAGTCTTTTTCAATTATGAATGCATTCCCAAAGATTTGTAAAGAGTCTAATTTTTTCTCACCAGGTTCTGTTAAAAGATGAATAACTTCACCGCTCATTTGACTTGCTCCAAACCACAAAACAGGGTTTCTAGAGTTCTTTTCATCATCGCTTAGAATTTGATCTTCCTTTTTTGATAAAGGTCGTTTATGAAGTTCAATTTTACCAATTTGGTCATCTAAGTAGAGCGAATCTGATTTACCTCTAATATCAGATTTTAATATCTTAACCCCATAATATCCTCTCAAAATTCTATGTTCAGGAGGTCCAGTTCCTACAAGGGTATCTGCTTTTATGTATAAAGAATCTTTTTCTAAAACATTAATAGCATACGCTCTTCGAGTAATAATTGCGGAGTCTTTTGCTTTAAATATTTCAGCATAATTTCCTCTAATAATTGAGTTGTTAATCGTGTCTGTTATAGAAACATCATTTGTAGCTGCTGCATATTCTCTTTCGTTTTCAAAATATAAACTATCTCCTTTGATGATCTTTTCATTGTAATTGATAAGAGCATTTTCCTTGAAATTTCCTTGTTGAGTGTCTAGATTATAAAACCCTCGCTCACAGTAAATGTCATAATCTTCTCCAATAATTTTAGTTGGACCGTATAAAAAGGCTTTGTTTGTTTCTGTAAAATAATCTAGTTGGACAGAGGTGACTTTATATTCGGGGTTGTCGATGCGAACATTTGAAATGAAACGATACTTTTTTTCATTCATAAAGTATTTTCCTCGGTTACTTTTCAAAACACTGCTGCTATCTACTATCGTTCCCGGGGTTTCGTAGTAGGCTATATTTGCGTTTCTATCCAGATATAGAGTATCTGTCTCTAGGGTCATGTCGGGTTGTTTCAAAAAAACATTTCCCCATGCTATAGCTTGTCCGTTTGCTCCGTCATACTCAAGATAATCACTTGTCATCCTAAGCGTGTCACCTTGCGTAAAAACCACATCACCACTGGCTTCAAAAAAGTTTTTCTTTGAATAAAAAAACGATTTATTTGATTTTACAAGGGCCCCTTTATGGAATAGATGAACACGTGTTTTTCCTTTTCTTAGTAGAATATTTGCTCCAGGATACAAAGCTTCATCTTTTTCAAATGAACCTGCTTGTCTGATTTCTACAATTTTAGATTCTTGAGCAGATATAGCTCCTGCCCAAAAACTAATTAAGAGGTATAAAACAAGTTTTTTTGAAAATTTCAAGATGTTGATTTAAATTTTCGTTTAACGAAAAATCGTTTGTTTTCGATCGGGTCCTACAGAAACAATTTTGATTGGTGTTTCTAATTCTTTTTCAAGGTAGGCTATGTATTCATTAAATGATTTTGGGAATTGATCTTCAGAAGTCAGTTGTGTAAGATCTTCTTTCCATCCATCTAATTCTATATATTCTGGAGTTACATGTTCAGGTTCAATACTAAACGGTAAATGATCGATCGACCCTTCTGCTGTTTTGTATGTGGTACATACTTTTATAGTTTCAAATCCAGAGAGTACATCTCCTTTCATCATCATTAGTTGAGTAACACCATTAACACGTATAGCATACTTAAGAGCTACTAAATCAATCCACCCACAGCGTCTAGCACGGCCAGTTGTAGCTCCAAATTCCATTCCAACACGTCCCATGGTTTCTCCATCTTCATCAAATAGTTCGGTAGGGAAAGGCCCACTTCCAACTCGAGTTGTATATGCCTTAAAAATCCCAAAAACATCTCCAATAGTATTTGGAGCAATTCCAAGGCCTGTGCATGCACCTGCAGCTGTTGTAGTAGATGAGGTAACAAAAGGATAAGTTCCAAAGTCAATATCAAGTAAAGAACCTTGAGCACCTTCAGCCAATACTTTTTTTCCTTCTTTTAGTGCTGAATGAAGTAAGTTTTCACTGTCAACAAAAGGAAGCTTTTTAAGTTCTTTTATTGCCTTAAAAAACACTTCTTCAAGCACAGCTAAGTCAAATTCAATTTTACCTTCATAAGATCCAAGCATTTTTAAATGCTTTTTCTTTAAATTCTCATATCGTTTTTTCCAGTCGGGTAATAAGATGTCTCCAACTCGAATTCCGTTACGACCTGTTTTATCCATATAGGTAGGTCCAATTCCTTTTAAAGTAGAACCAATTTTAGCTTTCCCTTTTGAAGCCTCCGAAGCTGCATCTAATAGACGGTGAGTTGGTAAAATTAAATGTGCTTTTTTTGATATGAGAAGCTTGTTTGGAAAGTCTATATCAAAGGGCGCTAATTTTTCGATCTCTGTTTGAAAAATAACAGGGTCTATAACCACTCCATTTCCAATTAAATTGAGTGCTGTTGGGTGAAATATACCGGAAGGAATTGTATGTAATACATGTGAAAATCCATCAAATTTTAAAGTATGACCCGCGTTTGGACCTCCTTGAAAACGTGCTATAATATCGTAATTTTCGGTCAGGACATCTACAATTTTTCCTTTCCCTTCGTCTCCCCATTGGAGACCTAATAATAAGTCAATAGACATAGTATGCTAATATTATATTTATGATTTTTTTTTGGTTCCGTAAAAGTATAAAGAATGATGATGAATATCAACATTAAACACCTCTTCGATTGTTTTTTTTATGCTTTGTATTCTAGGGTCGCAAAATTCTTTTACTTCACCTGTGTCTGTAAGTATTATGTGATCATGTTGTTTATCAAAAAACGATTTTTCATATTGCGCTTGGTTGTTTTCGAATTGGTGTTTTCTTACCAATCCAGATTCAAGTAAAAGATCGATTGTATTGTACAATGTAGCTCTACTAACACGGTAATTTTTGTTTTTCATCATGATGTACAATGATTCAATATCAAAATGATCATCGTTTTCATAGATTTCATGTAGAATTGCAAAACGTTCAGGAGTTTTTCGGTGCTTTTTTTGATCCAAAAAATTAATGAAGACACCTTTTACGATTTCTTGAGGATTTTGTGTTTCCGTCATTATCACGATTTAGATTACAAATGTATTGTTTCTTTAACTATTCTCGGGTAACTTTTTCAATTCCATTTATTTTTAACAAATTGTTAACCAGTTTGTCTAAAGTAACACTGTTTTTTATTCCAACACTTATACTGCCATTAAAAAGTCCTTCTTCGGTATCAAAATTTAGCTTAAATATATCAACATTCATATTGTTAGAAATAACTCTAGTCACTTGGTTTACTAACCCTGTTTGGTCAATCCCACTAAGTTTTAATTTAGCATTGAATTGTTGTTCAGAAGAATCAACCCACCATGCAGGTAATACCCGATAAGCAAAGTTGGATTGAAGTGATAAAGAGTTTGGGCAGTCATGCCTATGAACTTTAATTCCTTCATTAATTGTTACAAACCCAAAAACCTTGTCTCCAGCTATTGGTGTACAACATTTTGATAAGGAATAGGGGAGTTCTTCTTTGTCTTTTCCAAAAACTAATTTATCATAATTAGAGGTAAATTCTGCTCGGTCTTCGATTTTTTTTCGATTCGAAGAGGGCATCCGTTTTTTAATAAAATTTAAGAACGTATTGTTATAATTCGCTGCAAAATCTTTCAACTTTTTATTGTCCAGTGTTCCTATTCCTACACGATAAAATAAGTCTAGGCTAGTATTTACTTTGAAATATGAAACAAGTCTTCGAATGGTTCTTTCGTTAAGATTTATTTTTAGTTGTTTTAGCTTTCTCCTTAATAATTCTCTACCATCTTCCGAAATGCGTTTTTTCTCTTCATTTAATGCAGCTTTTATTCGCGTGCGCGCTCTAGAAGTTATTACATGATCCAACCAGTTTGCGGTTGGTTTTGAGTTTTCTGAAGTAATGATTTCTACATTTTCTCCACTCTTTAATGTACGACTTAGAGGGACTAACTTCCCATTAATCCTAGCTCCTCTTGCTTTAGCTCCAATTTCTGTGTGAATACTAAAAGCAAAATCTAAGATGGAAGAACCCGTAGGGAGGGATTTTAATTCTCCTTGTGGTGTAAATACAAAGATTTCTTCTGCATATAAATTAAGTTTAAAGTCTTCGACAAAGTCAACTGCATTACCATCTTTGTTTTCTAGAACTTCTTGAACACGATTCAGCCAGGTATCAATTCCACTTTCTTTTTGTTCACCTTGTTTATACTTAAAATGAGCAGCGTACCCTTTCTCAGCAATTTCATGCATTCGTTCCGAACGAATTTGTACTTCAACCCATTTGTTATTGGGCCCCATAACAGTAATATGAAGTGATTCATATCCGTTTGATTTTGGAGAAGAAATCCAATCTCTTAATCGGGTAGGGTTAGGGATAAAGTGATCTGTAATTATAGAATAGATTTTCCAGGCTAAGAACTTTTCGTTCTTAGGTGTTGATTTATAAACCACCCGAATTGCAAATTTGTCAAATACCCCTTCATAAGGAATATTTTGTTTCTGCATTTTCTTGTGAATCGAGAAAATAGATTTATTTCTACCCTTGATGAAGTATTTTAAACGCTCACCATTCAGAGATTTTTCAATGAAGGTGGAGAAGTCTTTGATGTACTTCTTTTGTTCATCCTGACTGTCGTCTATTTTACTCTTGATTGCGTCAAATCTAAGAGGCTCTGTGTATTTTAAGCTTAGATCTTCAAGCTCTGTTTTAATATTATACATTCCAATTCTATGCGCAATGGGGGCATAGATGTATAAAGTTTCTGATGCAATTTTGACCTGCTTATGTTCGGGCATAGCATCCATGGTTTGCATATTATGCAAACGGTCTGCAATCTTGATTATGATTACCCTAATATCATCATTTAAAGTTAATAGCATTTTCCTGAAGTTCTCTGCTTGCAGTGAAATATCTGTGTCTTTTTTTAGATGTGAAATTTTAGTTAGTCCATGTACTATTTTAGCAACAGTACTTCCAAAAAGACGTTCAATGTCATCAAGTGTATAATCCGTGTCTTCAACAGTATCATGCAGTAATGCAGCAGCAATTGAAGCAGCATCTAAACCAATTTCAGATGCTACAATTTTTGCTACAGCAATTGGATGAAAAATATAAGCTTCGCCTGATTTTCTTCTTTGGTTTTTATGGGCATCAACAGCAGTGTCAAAAGCAAGTCGAATAAGCTTTTTGTCCTCATCTGTCAGTTGAAGGTAACTGATCCTAAGCAATTCTTTGTATTGCTTTGCAATTTCCTTATTTTCTATCTGTTCGTCCATTATCATGATAAGAGTAAATTACGGAAACTAATTTAGCTTCCAAAAGTTTTCTTATAAGTTTCTTTGTCGAACAGCCTCAAAAAGTATAACTCCAGCTGCTACAGAAACATTAAGTGAATCATTAACGCCTTGCATTGGGATTTGAATATGATTGTCAGAGCGATGTAACCATCCCTCTGACAGCCCTTTATCTTCCGTCCCCACAGCTATTGCTGTAGATGAAGTGTAATTTTCGCTAGTATATGATTTTGATTTTTCTGAAAGGGCGGCACTAAATAGTTTGATGTTTTTAAACTCTATAAAACTAAAAACTTCATCTTGAGTTGCAATTACAATTGGAATTGAAAATAAACAACCCACGCTTGAGCGTATTACATTAGGATTATAAAGATCTGTTCTTGGATCGATTATTATCATGGCATCGATCTTAGCAGCATCAACAGTTCGAGCCAAAGCCCCAATATTTCCGGGTTTCTCTAGAGACTCTGCAATAAGAATCAAGCTTTTTTCTTTTAACTTCAATTCCGCTAGCCGATGTTCTTTTTTTTGACAAATTCCTAAAATATCTGATGTTGAGCGGTAGCATAATGTTTTAAATAAAGTATCAGACAACTCGTATAGCTGTCCGTCTTTATTTTGCATCATACCAGCAATACTCTCGGTTTTGTCAGATCGTTTTGAATCGGTTATATAGAGTTCATCGAGGATATACCCGGCTTCGATTGCATAGGTGAGTTCTTTGCTTCCTTCAATTACAAATTGATTACTCTCTGACCTTTTTCTAGCCTTTTCTTGAAGGCCCTTCACTTTTTTTATTCGTGAATTTTGGGCGCTAGAAATATATTTCATTCAGTTATTTCCTAGAATATTTTTCCATGTAACGTTTCCAAAGTTCTGTCTGATGAGTTTCTAAGGAAAGATCTCTTCCCCCAATAAAGGCATGACTTATTTGGTTGGTTCTCATGTCAAGAGCATCTCCAATAGAAAGGAACAAAGTAGCATCTTTTCCAACAGTTAAGCTTCCTAAACGATTATCCACTCCAATAATTTTAGCAGCATTCAGGGTAATCATTTCCACAGCTTTTTCTTTGGGTACGCCATAGGCTGCAAAACTACCTGCGTAAAAAGGTAAATTACGTGTATTCATTCGTTCCATTCTTCCGCTAACATCAATTGTGATTAATAATCCTGCATCCATAAGAATTTTTGCCATTTTAAAGGGAAGCTTTACGTCTTGATCTTCTTGAGTTGGAAGTCTGTGAGGTCTAGAGACAATAACTGGAATTTCATGCGCTTTTAGAAAACTACTTACTAGATGCGCTTCAATTCCACCAACTAAAACAATTTTTTGGATGTTATGATCTTTTAAAAATTCTATACCATCAATAATTTCACGTTGACCGTTAGCGTGTAAATAAACAGTTTGATTGCCTTTAAATGTTTTGCTCATTGCAGCAAAAGGTAGGTGCTTAGTTTCAGCCTTAGTTTTGTTGTAAGCTGAGGCTTCTGTCAAAAATACTCCGAGGTCTTTTATTTTTTGTTCGTAGCTTTTTTGATTATACTTCAAACTGCTTGGCCCCATTCTCCAACTAGAAGTATAAGCTCTTGGCCAATTGATGTGCAAACCTTCATCTGTTAGCAATGCAGCATCTTCCCAATTCCATGCATCTAGTTTTACAACAGAAGAGCTTCCAGAGATCACCCCTCTATTAGGAACAACCTGTGCAGTTAAAATTCCATTTGGACGTAAACTCTCTACAACTTTAGATTCAGCATTATAAGCAACTATTGTTCGAATGTGCGGAAGATATTCCCCAATTTCATTGAGGTCATTTGTTGGACGAATTGCATCAATTTCAACCATTCCAACAGTACTGTTTGTAGCGATAAAGCCAGGGTATACATGTTGACCTGTGGCATCAATTGTTTTGTCGTATTTGTTTTTCACTGCATTTTCAGTAGTAACTTCTAAAATCTTACCATCCAACAAACCAATAGCACTATTTTCAAGAACTGTTCCATCACCAATGTGTGCAGTAGCTCCTAGAATAAGGATCGAATTTTGTTGATTTGCAGCAGGTGTTTGTTGAGCTATTCCAATGCTGCAACTAATAAGGAATGCTAATGTTAGGATATAATTTTTCATAATAATAAGTTTAATCAAGGGTTTCACAATGGAATTCTACTGTCTTTTTTTGTATTGGCTTTTGTGTTTTAGCACCACCATTTTTAGCTGAAAGCATGTCTTGAATCAGTTTATTTTTTTCTTTAGCAATCTCATCTACTTGAGCTGTTGCTCGATCAAGGTCGTAATAAATAATCCCTTCTATCATCGTTTTTTCTGCTACCGCATATATAGACATTGGATTGTCACTCCATAAAACTAGATCAGCAGATTTCCCAACTTTTACACTTCCTACTTCGTCGTCAATGTGGAGTAATTTTGCTGGATTTAGTGTTACAAACTTCCAAGCGTCTTCTTCAGAAACTCCTCCATATTTTACTGCTTTCGCTGCCTCTTGATTTAGCCTTCTGGACATTTCAGAGTCATCCGAGTTAAATGCAACGGTTACACCTTGACTGTGCATAATAGCACCGTTATATGGTATAGCATCGTTTACTTCAAATTTATACGCCCACCAATCCGAGAATGTTGATCCACCCACTCCGTGTTCTTTCATTTTGTCTGCAACTTTATATCCTTCAAGAATATGAGTAAATGTATTGATTCGAACTCCAAAACGATCGGCCACTTTAAGCAGCATATTGATTTCACTTTGAACATAAGAGTGACAAGAAATAAAACGTTCCCCGTTTAGAATTTCTACTAAGGTTTCCATTTCGAGATCGTATCTAGGAGCAGCTGTTCTAGCTTTTACTTTTCGAGATAAACCGTTGTAATTACTCCAGGTTGTTTTGTATTCTTTTGCCCGTTGAAAATAATCCGTGAATACTTGTTCCACTCCCATTCTTGTTTGAGGGAAACGTGCATAACTACTCCAATTGGATTGTTTTACATTTTCTCCTAAGGCAAATTTAATGTAAGGATCAGCATTGGGGTATAAAAGCTCATCTGCACTTGCACCCCATTTAGGCTTGATGATTGCTGAGCGTCCTCCAATTGGGTTAGCAGAACCATGCAGGATTTGAAGTGTTGTTACTCCCCCTGAAAGGTTTCTGTATAAATTAATATCGTCGGGATTAATTACATCCTCAATGGTAACTTCAGCAGATGAATTTTGCCCCCCTTCGTTGATGCTAGAAGCACCAATATGAGAGTGTTCGTCAATTACACCACTAGTAAGATGCTTTCCAGTACCATCAATTACCTTGGCTCCAGGAGCATCTATTGCAGTTCCAACGGCTTTAATTTTCCCATCAACAACCCAAACACTAGCATTTTCTATTATTCCATCTTCTTCATTTGTCCAAACAGTTACGTTTTTAAACAATACGTTTTCTGAACTTGGCCGTACTTTAAATCCAAAACCGTTATTTGGAAAAGTTATAGGAAGTGCTTTTTGAACTACATCCTTTTTCTTTTTATCTTTTTTTGATTTTACATCTTCAGATTTAGTTGCGGTCCAAACTATTGATTTTCCATCAAAATAAGTACCATCTCCATTGAAAGAATTTGGATTACTGACCTTAGATTTTAGTTGAGCAAACTTGCTGTTTGAGCTATCTGAAATTCTAAGAGTTAACCAACCGTTAACATACTTAACACTTGTTTTAAGTGTAGTAGAATCTTTAACGATTTTGGCTGATATTTTAGAATTACTTTTTGAGACTGTTAGCTTATAGGTCTCATCCATCATGTTTACTACATATTGACCATCAATTAGGTTTTTTGTAGATTCCTTAATAATGTGTTGATGACCTTGCACCCAGTTTTCGTGAATAAGAGTTTCTTTTTCAAATACGGGACCATCGGTCACTAAAAAGTTTGCATAGGCTCCTTTTTTTAATTCACCAACTTTTCCTTTTTGATTAATCAATTGTGCAGGAATTGTTGTTAAAGCCGCCAATGCGCGCTCTGCAGATAAACCATGTTGTACTGCTTTTCGGATATTAGGCAAGAAGCTTTTTACACTTTTCAAATCACTCGAAGTAAATGCAAATTTAATTCCTGCGTCTGCTATCGCTTTAGGATTTGCCGGTGCCTGATTCCAGTATCGCATTTGGTTTAAAGATATTTTCTGCATAAGAAAAGGATCCTCAACGTCAAAAGCTACGGGGAAATTAACTGGAACAAGAAGGGTTGGATTAAATTTCTTTAGAGAGCTTAAGTGTTCGTATTCTGTACCGTGAGCTTTTATGATATAATTTTTCCCAAATTCCTTTGATATTTTAGCTGCTCTTGCAACATCAAGCTTGTTAGAAGCTTCGAATATTGAAGGCAGTGAAAGGTTATTGTTTACAGCTTCGAGTGCAAGATCTTTATTTATAGCTCCACCGTTAGCATACCATTTGGCATCATGATATACTTGACGAATTAACGCCATTGACCCCATAACTGAACTTGGATATGCTTGGCTAGAAGTTTTACTTTTCTGAAAAGATAAATGCTGAGCGGCACGATCTTCGATCATCCTATACCCATTATCTTGGCCGTCATTCAAGGCAACTAATGCAGAAGCTCCTCTGTGAATACCTTCTTTTCTATGGGTATTAACCACACCAAATCCAGCAGCTCTAAGTTTTTTTGCTTTTTTACTATCGTATTTAAATTCTGAACTACTATTATAGTCTGGAAGGATATGGTCATTCCAATAATATCCTTTTCGGTTGGGAGCGTATTGAACGCTTCTTCCACCACCAGATCTACCTTTTATTGCTGTAATTCCAAAATCAGAATGCAATTCAACAAAAGATGGGTAAATGTGTTTCCCAGAGAAGTCAACAACCACAGCATTTGATGGCACAGCTAAAGATGAACCAACAGCGGTTATTTTTCCGTTTTCTATGAGAAGCATCCCATTTTCTATTTTCTGTAATGGATTTAGGTGAACGGTTGCACCTGTTATCATGATTTGCTTGGAGTTTTCCGTTTTAACTCCTTTGTTTGTCGGAAAGTAATCTTGTGCTTGTCCAGCAAAAGACACCAGTAACATTAAGATATAGTGTAAAGGTTTCATTTGATATAAAATTTTATTGTTTAAGTTACGTTTTTTTAGTATTAATACGCTAATTATTTTTCTAGATCAAAGGAGATTAGAAATGCAACCATCTGATTATAAGTTTTGATTCCTGATTTTTGACCGTTCGCTTTAAGGTAAGTGTCGTAAGATTTTTTAAAATAAGGTTCTAAAGGGTTTTTATAACCCTTCCAAAAATCTTCACTTTCGGCAAAGTTTTTTAAAATTCCACGATTTAAATCTTTAATGATAACCTTTGCATGTTCTGGATTTCTTTTTCTTAAGTCAATGAAGCAATGACGAAATCCAAATAAAACAGCAGCATATTGAATATAAGGGTCTTTATTTTTAAATGCATTTACAAAGCCAATGAAATTAGCTTCGTTTTCTGCTGCATAACCCTGTTGGTGTGACATTTCATGAGCTATTGTAACGGGTAGATTTATTTTTGGTATCCTCATATTAACCTGTGCTTCTAGTGTAAATGGATTAAGGTAACCCGCAAAACCCATATAACTCAAAGGTAAACTAAACAGAGAGGCTTTAACTTTTGGAACCTGAAGCCTATTTCCATTTAAATCTGAATAACTATTCTGAATAAGTTCCGTGATTTTTTCTTTGGAGTGTGGTATTGAAACAGCAAGTGTATCTGATTTACTTAATTGATTGTGCAATGAATTACTCTTTCTTACAAAATTATTGGTTAGTTCTATGAGTAGGGAGTCCGAATATTGGTCTTGTATTTTTAGTTTTTCTGTCAGTGGTGTTCTGTGGTAGTTAATTCCCCAACTTAATTGGAAGATTAAAAATAAGACACTAATGAAAGCTCCTATTTCGGCCATAATTTTTATGCTTGGGAGTTTCAATTTCATAAAAAACCGAACTATTAAATAAAAAATATAAACTCCCAATAGCAGATAAATTAGGTCACCAATTGAAAATGGAATTGGATCAACGAAGAATTGTTGTAGACTGAATAATTTTGGATAAAATATTTGCGAAAAGTAAAGCTCTACTTTTTCAGGGTAAAGACTAATAATTTTCATCAGTAAAATTTGAGGGACAATACTGGTGGCTATCAAAATTTTAGCTCTTGTGATTTTCATAAGCCCAATATAGCTATAAACGTTAAATAATTTTGAATGGAATTTAATTCTTAATTTGCAGGCATGAGAGAAGAAATGATAAGGACCAAGGATGTTTTGGGTGGTTGCTTTTTTACTGGATGCACATGCTTCCTTGTAGGGACGATACTTTTGGTTCTATTTATTTTTTGGTAATAACATACTGGTTTTTAAATACAGTATTTATAGTCTACAAAAAAAAACCATCAGATAATGGGTTTTTTAAATTCGTCTAATTTATTTACTATTCAACAACTTCTACAATTTCTAATTCAAAAATTAAATTCGTCTTTGGGGGAATTCCTTGTCCTCCGTTTATTCCGTAGGCTAATGAATAAGGAAGGAATATAGTAGCTTTATCTCCACCACTTAGTAAGCCTAGACCTTCTTTAAACCCAACTATCATTTGCGCTTCTGGGCTACAGTCTGCAACAATAGGGCGATAAGCCTGAGAGACTTCTTTTTCTTTGATAACTTGACCTTGAGCTTTAGCTTTTTCCAAATTACTTGTTTGTAATAAAGTTCCATCTTCAAAATAAACAGCATAATGTGTTCGTGCTTTATTAGTTGTAGTCACTTTGGGACCAGTACCTTCTTTTGTAATAAAATATTGAAGTCCTGAATCAGTGGTTAATGCTTTAGCTTTTTGAGCCTCAAATTTATCTTGATTATCTAATTTAATTAATAGTGTTTTCTCTTCTTTTTCAGCTTTTTCACGTTCTAACTTCTCAAAGCTTTCTTTGAAAATAGAAGTAGCCTTAAATTTTCTAGCATCAGATCCTTTTCGGATAATTGTAACCTTTTTAATGGTGTCATTTTGAGCAATACTGTCAACAACATTTTGACCAATTATTACTTTCCCGAATACTGTATGCTTTCCGTTTAACCAAGGAGTAGCATTGTGCGTAATAAAAAATTGACTCCCATTGGTGCTTGGACCTGAATTAGCCATAGACAAAATCCCAGGACCGCTGTGTGTTAAATCATCAACAAATTCATCTCCAAATCGATAACCTGGACCACCGGATCCATTCCCTAAAGGATCACCACTTTGAATCATGAAATTGTCAATAACTCTATGGAAGATAATCCCGTCATAAAATTTTTTATCTTTGTATTGATCACTAACCATTTCATTATCACCTTCACTAAGTGAGACAAAGTTTGCTACAGTTATTGGTGTTTTTTCAAACTCTAAAGATACTATTATAGAACCTTTATTAGTTTCAATGTCTGCATAAAGACCAGATTCTAATTCAGGATATTGGCAACTCATTAAAAAGAGTGAAATTAATGTGTAAATAGATTTTTTTTTCATTTTATTGATTTAAATTGATTTTGTAAAGATGCAATTTTTTAATTTTTTATTGAATGTGATATTAATTTTATTGTGAAACGTAAAGGCTGATTAATTGCAACCTTTTCGTCATCCCCTTGATATCCATAACAAAGATAAGAAGGAAAGAGAAATGTAGCGACTTCATCCACACTTAAAACCTTTACAGCTTCTCTAAGTGCAGGTAATAACTCTTCTTTATCAACCAGATATTTAACTCGACCTAGTTCCATTTCATCATACAGCACATTGCCGCCCAGGTCTTCAATTTTATAATTAAATTCAACCAAGTCGCCTCGCTTTGGTAAAGTTCTACTTTTAGAAGTAGTTATGTAAGCATACCAAAATCCTGATGCAGAAGGTTTGTAATTAAGTAAAGTGTCTTGATTAATGATTTTTTTAAACTTTTGTTGTTGCCTTCTGATGATATCCTTGTTACGTTCAACAGAACCACCTAAAAAGGAATTCTTTTTAGCGTTTAATGGTTTTCGAACCTGAGGTTCTACACAGCTGATAATGGTAAAGAATAATAAGAAAAGGAGGCTTATTTTTTTCATATCATACTCAGTTGATCTTTGTATTCAAGAATGGTTTGGTGAACTTTTTCTTTAGTGACTTCAAGGCTTTCAAAAGATGCTCCCCCTGCAGCATTGTAATGACCACCTCCGTTAAAATGTTTTCGTGCAAATTCGTTAACATTGAAAGTTCCCTTTGATCGGAACGACATTTTCACAATACTCTCTTGTGTATTTTCTATCATAATAATAGCCAATTCAATTCCATCTAGACTTAACCCATAATTTACAAAACCCTCGGTGTCTCCTTTTTTGAATTCACATTGGTTTAATTCATCTTGACTCAGGGTAATGTAAACAGCTCGAAGGGGTCCTACTTTCACTAAGTTAGTAATCGCTTTACCTAAAAGTTGTAAGCGACCAAAACTATAGGTGTCGTATATGTTTCGGTGGATTTGTGCATGATTAATCCCCATATCTAGTAAGTTTGAAACAATACTGTGGGTAATTGAAGTTGTAGATTGAAAACGAAAAGAACCTGTGTCGGTCATTATTCCTGTATAAATACAGGATCCAATGATGCTGTTTATTTTAGAAACATCGAGTGCTTCCATTATATTATATACCATTTCACAGGTAGAGCCTATAGAGGGGTCAGAGTAAATTAAGTCTGCGTAATCCTCTGGCTGTTCGTGATGATCAATCATTACTTTAATTCCCTTACTGTTATTTATTATCTCGTCCATTGGCTTTATTCTGCCTAAACTATTAAAATCTAGTGTGAAGATAAGATCTGCTTCAAAAAGCAACTTTTGGGCGACATCTTCAGTCTGATTATATTTTATTATATCTTCTTGACCTGGAAGCCAATCCAAGAATTTAGGATATTCATTTGGAGATACAACAGCACAAAAATGTCCCATTTGATCCAAGAAATGTTTCCAGCCCAAACAGCTTCCTAAAGCATCACCATCAGGGTTTTTATGTGGAATAATTACAACTTTTTTTGGTGTAGAAAGTTGACCTTTTAAAATATGAATAAAGTTATCTATCATAGCACTGCTAAGATACCAATCCTTTCTCAAAAAAATAGACTGTTTTTTATATAATTACGCGACTGTACTAATTTTATTATATGATTAATAAAGGAGTTGGTCTTCATTAAAAAATGTTCTTTATTACCTCAATGTCAGTTGGTTTTAATAAATTTGCAATTCAAAAAAAACAACTATGATAACAAATCGTACGTTCACGATGATTAAGCCCGATGCTGTTGAAAACGGTCATATTGGTTCTATTTTAGAAAAAATAACGTCTGCAGGGTTTAAAATTCTTGCTCTCAAAAAAACTCAACTAACTCTTGCAGATGCTCAAGCATTTTACAGTGTTCATAGCGAGCGTCCGTTTTTCGGAGAATTAGTTGAATTTATGACTAGAGGTCCAATTGTAGCTGCTATTTTAGAAAAAGATAATGCAGTTAATGATTTCCGAGTACTTATTGGAGCGACTAACCCTGCTGATGCTGCGGAAGGAACTATTAGAAACTTATACGCTACTTCTATGGGAGAAAATGCTGTGCATGGTTCTGATAGTGATGAAAACGCAGCGATTGAAGGTGCTTTTCATTTTTCTGGAAGAGAGATCTTTTAACGCAAAACTATTTTAGAAATAATTTCTGCGCCTAGTGCTTCGTTTAGATGGCGCAGAATCTTTTCCTTTCCATAAGACAGTTCTTCCCTAAGAGGTGCAGAGTTCAAATTCACAAAAAGTGTTGATCCTCTAAAGTTTACTTCTTGAGTGTATTGTGATACACTAGCACCCATGGTTGTTTTCCAAGCTTGTTCTACGCGGACTTTTGTAATACCTACTTTAATGTTTTTTTGATCAATCAATTCTCCGAGTACTTCAGAAATTGTTTGTGGCTCAAAAGATCGTTTTTTCTTAGCCATTGCTTATAAACTTATTTTTTCATGACGTTTGTAGATATAAACTTTGTCTTGATGTTCAAGTTCTAACCTATTTTGATTGAGGACTTTTATTTTTTCCTTCCAAGGCTTAAGTGCTTTCTTGTAAACTAAATAGTAATCCCCTTCGATTTGCTCAATTAGTAAATTAAATTGTGCTTCAGAACTGGCATATTCAGGCCCAAAACTTGGTGCTAGTTTTTTGCGATACCCCTGCATGGAATCGATTTTATAATAATCAACCAAAATGTTTCCTCCTCTAGGATTAAAATTTTCGCCATGCGATTGGACCTCTTCTATCTCCCAATAGCCGTTCAAGTGAACAATGTCTTGTTCAGAAACACCCGCACAACCCGTTAAGCTAAAAGTAAATAATAAGATAAGGAAGGTTATGTTTTTCATATATAATTTAAATGTAGTAATCTTAACTGAGATTAAAAATTTTATAGGATAACTGCGTGGTTTTTAAAGCATCTAATGTTCTTTCTTGGTGGGTGTCTGAAAGAAATATTTGACCAAAATGATTGTCTTCTACGAGTTGCATGATTAGTCCCACTCGATTTTGATCTAATTTATCAAACACATCATCTAAAAGAACGATGGGAGGTACACCTGCAATTTTTTTTATAAAATCGAATTGTGCCAATTTCAGGGCAATTAAGAATGATTTTTGTTGTCCTTGACTACCAAACCTTTTTATGGGTTGACCACTGATTGAAAAAAACAAGTCTTCCTTATGAATACCAATGGTGCTATACTGTGCCAGACGATCTTTAGATAGTTGATCTTTCAAAAGAGCTTCAAAAGTATTGTCAAGTAAAGCACTTTCATAAGTTAAGGTTACCTCTTCTTTAGATTTACTTATGCTTTGATAGTGCCGTTCAAAAACTGGTGTAAAAGTAGCTAAAAACTCTTTTCTTTTTTCATGAATTGGAGTTCCAAGTGCTATCATTTTTTGATCATAAATTTCTAAGGTATCGGCATCAAAAGTTTGGTTTGCTGCAAAATATTTTAAAAGCGCATTTCGCTGACTAATTATCTTGGTGTAGTCTAGTAAATTATTTAAGTAAGAACTATCTGTTTGCCCAATAACCCCATCCATGAACTTTCTTCTAATGCTACTTCCTTCACTAATTAGATCTCGATCAGAAGGAGAAATAATAACAAGAGGCAAAAGCCCTATGTGGTCTGCGATCTTATCATAAACCTTACCGTTACGTTTTAAGGTTTTCTTTTGTCCTTTTTTTAGACTACAAACAATCTTTTCATTTTGGTCGTTTTTTTCAAAACTACCGTCGAGAAGAAAAAAGTCCATATTGAATTGAATGTTTTGAACCGCTGTTGGATTGAAATAACCTTTGGCAAAACATAAATGATAAATAGCATCCAGAATGTTTGACTTCCCAACACCATTATTCCCAATAAAGCAATTGATTCGTGCATCGAATTCAAAACTTTCTGAGCTTATGTTTTTGTATTGTGTTAAAGAAAGACTTTTTAGTTTCATAATTACAAATATAGGAATTCACGAATTGGTTTCCTTAATTTAAATAGGATTCAACCCCGTAAACATTGATTTACTTTAACATGCTCTTTTTATGATATATTCTTCTTAATTTTGAAAAAAAAATTGAAAATAAAAATAGCAGTATTTAGTATGTTTTTTGGATTTAGTTATAACCTCTTTGCTCAGATTGATTCACTACAGACGGTTAAATTAGAAGCTGTTGAAGTTTCTGCAACAAAAATATCCAATTCATTATTAGAGTCTACATGGTCTGTTTCTAAACTAGATTTCAAATCCAAACAAGATCAAATGCAACAGCTCTCATTCAGTGAGTATGTTCAGGGAGTTCCAGGATTGTTTGCTTTAAACACAAATAATTTCTCTCAAGATTTAAGGATTTCAATTCGTGGTTTTGGAGCACGATCTGCTTTCGGTATCCGTGGAATTAAAATTTTAGTTGACGGTATTCCAGAAACCACACCGGACGGGCAAGGTCAAATCGACAATTTATCGCTAGGAAGTATTTCCTCGGTTGAGGTTATTCGAGGTCCTTCGTCTTTACTTTATGGGAATGCTTCTGGGGGAGTAATAAGCATTCAGACTACTAGTGATATTAAAAAAAATTATATTAAACCAGCGATGACTCTTGGTAGGTTTGGTATGGAGAATCTTCAAATAGAAGCAGGTATTAAAAAAAAGAACACAACATTAATTTTATTAGCAAATAAAATAAAAACAAACGGATATCGTTCTCAAAGTGGTTTTGAGAGTAGTGGAATCAATGCTAGAATTAAATATGAATTCTCTGAGAAAACAGAAATTAATTTACTGTTAAATTATACAGACAGTCCAGTTGCGGAGGATGCTGGAGGTTTAAATTTTGAATCAGTAATTGCAAATAGATTACAAGCACGCGATAGAAATGTTAGTTACAAAACTCAAGAAGCCGTTAAACAATTTAAAACAGGTTTTTCTTTAAAGCACCAAATCAATCCTAAATTATTGTTTTCTACTTATGGATTTTCTGCTTCTCGAGATTTTAGCGCTAAACTACCTTTCGCTTTTGGTGGAGCTGTTTCTTTAAATCGATCTTATTCAGGACAAGGTGCTCAATTTAATTATAATTCAGGGAGTCCAAATAATAATAGCAATAATTTTCAATTGGGTTATAGTTGGGCAAAACAATCTGATCTAAGAAAAAGGTATTATAATAATCTAGGAGCTCGAGGAGATTTAACCCTAATCCAAAGAGAAAAATTTGATGCGATAAGCTTCTATCTTTTAGATCAAATTTCTATAGGAAAATATAAACTTGTAGGGGGAATACGACATGATTCAAACAAGTTAGAAGCGGTTGACTATTTATTCGAAAACGGTAATGATAGCGGTAGTTTGTTTTTAAATTCTTGGAGTTCTTCTTTAGGAGTAAATTATAAAATAAACAGCAAAAGTTATTTGTTTACTTCTGTTGGTACAAGTTTTGAAACACCAGTATTGAGCGAACTTTCTGCAAATCCAAATGGGAGTGGAGGTTTTAACTCCTCTTTATCCGCTCAAAGAGCATTAAACAAAGAGATTGGGTACCGCTATTTTAGTGTTAAATCAGAATTTGAAATTGTCCTTTTTGATATAAATACATCGAACGATCTAGTTCCTTATGAATTAGAATCTTTTCCAGACAGAACCTTTTACCGCAATGCTGGAAAAACTAATCGTACCGGTTTAGAATTAAGTTTTTCTAAACAAATATCTGACTTTCTAGACACAAAAATCAGCTATACATTTTCTGACTTTAGTTACAAATCTTTTCAAATTGGCACTACAGATTTAGCAGGGAAGAAGTTGCCTGGGATTCCAAAACATATGGCTTCTATTACTTCTAATTTGGTTAAAAACGGGTGGAATATTTCTTTAATTAACCGACTACAAGGGAACTTATTTGCAGATGATGCTAATGAGGTAAAAGAAAAAGCATTTTTAGTTTCTAATCTTAATGTAAGTTTTCAAAACGTAAAGGGAAAAATAAGTTGGATTCCTTTCTTTGGAATAAATAACCTCTGGAATTCAATTTATAACGACAATATTAGAGTTAATGCTTTTGGAGGTCGTTATTATGAGCCTGCTCCTACAAGATATATTTTTGGCGGAATCCGCGTAATTATATAGAATATTTAATCTTCTGTAAAATGAGATGTTCTTTTGGGCTTTGAAAATTTATTAGAATTATATTCTTCCGATTTACCATAGGGTATTGATAAACTCTTCCAGTTCTTATTTTTTAATGTTTTTCCAATAAAAAAAATTTGACCAACATGATATGCATAATGACCTAGTTGTCGATTTAATGCTTCTTGAACTGTCTGTCCCATATTTCTAATAAACACTTCTTTCTTTAAATCTTTTTTTTAAAGCTTCTATTGCGTCAAACAAACAGCGCCATCCGGTTTCCCATGATTCGATTATTACTTCTTTTGTTGTTAAAGGATGTTTAAATTCATCTTCTCTATTGCGTCAGTTTTTTTCTCCATCTGAATTTAAAAAATCAGTCCATCTTGAAAGCATATTCCCATTGACGTGCTTTACGATTTGACTGATGCAGATACTTTCAGAACTACTTTTCAAATTGAGTTCTTTGTCATCAAGTTGTTCAATAGTTCGATCTCCAAGAGCTTTGTAATGAAAAAATTCTTTTTTTATATTTTCTATGAATAGCGATATTTTTTTTGGGATATATTTTTATTAAAAAGACACTCAATTAAGAGAATTTAAGATATTCCTTGAAGCTTTGTATAGCATCATATTGCACAAACCAAATATAATAAATAATTAAAATGGCTTCTTTCCTCTAAAATATGAAAAATGAGCTTTCCGAATTAGAATAAAAAGGTTATTTTTGGGGACTTTAAAAAACCAAAATGGCTACATATAAAAAACGCGGAGCAAAAAAATCAGTAACAAAACCTGATCTTAGCGTCCAACAAACGGATAGTACAACAGCAGAAGTATTTGAAACACTCGACACATCAGCTTCTAAGGCTGAGAATTTTGTTGCGAAATATCAAAACATTATTTTAACAGTAATAGTTGTAGTTACAATGGGGATTTTAGGTTCTCTAGGATACCAGTCTTATGTGGTTGAACCAACATCTAAAGAAGCGGTTAGTGAGCTAAATCAAGCGCAGTACTATTTTAATTTAGCAGTAAATGGTCAGGAAACGGATTCACTTTATGCACGTTCAATTCGTGGAGGTGAAGGTAAATACGGTTTTGATGATATCATCGATAACTATGGAGGTACTCCTGCAGCAGACCTAGCTTCTTATAGTGCTGGAATGGCTTATTTTAACATGAATGACTTTAATGCAGCTATTGATTATCTCAAAGATTTTAATTCAGATGATATTTTATTGAGTGCTTTAGCTAAAGGTGCAATCGGAGATTCTTATGCTCAACTTGGCGATACTGATCAAGCTCTGAATTATTATGAAAAAGCAATTGATGCGAGTCAAAACAATTATACCTCACCTAAATATTTATTTAAAGCGGCCTTATTAAGTTCTACATTAGAAAAGAATAGTAAAGCGTTATCTTATTTTAAACTAATAAAATCAGATTTTCCAAATTCTGAAGAAGCAGCTCAAGTTGATATTCAAATTGGTCGTTTAGAAAACATTAAATAAAATTTTATGGCAACGGCTAATTCTAATTTATCCGTTTATGACCCTTCAGAGGTTCCTTCAGGTTCAGACTATACTATAGCCCTAGTTGTATCCGAATGGAACAGTCAGGTTACTGAGCCACTTTTTAAAGGGGCATACGATACTCTTATTAAAAACGGTGTTTTGATAAGTAATATTTCTAGAACCAATGTTCCTGGAAGTTTCGAATTAATTTATGGAGCTAAACATGCTCAAAACACAGGTGTAGATGCTGTTGTTGTCATAGGAAGTGTTATTCAAGGTGAAACAAAACACTTCGACTTTGTGTGCCAAGGAGTTGTTCAGGGTATTAAAGATTTGAATATTCAGTCCGACATTCCAGTTATCTTTTGTGTTTTAACAGACAACAACCTTCAGCAGGCTCTAGATCGTTCTGGTGGTAAGCATGGTAATAAAGGCGTTGAAGCAGCAGTCGCTGCGTTAAAGATGGCATCTCTTTCCAAGTAATAAGTTGTCAACATTACTGTAGTTCTGAGTTGTCATTATTGTGATTCTAGTAAAATCAATGTATTTTTATCTTTTAAGCAAAACGCATGTTCAAAGCAAATCTTTTTAAACTGAATCGTAATAAGCGATATAACTATACACCACGGTACTATCAAGGTAAAACTATAGAGAATCTTTATGATTTTGATTCGAAGTTTAACAAGTATCGAGAGACCTACAATGAAAATGATTTGGCAAAACAATGGCAAGATGCTCGTTTAGAAAACAGAAACAGATCTAACCGATCATTTAATCCAACTTTATTAGTTGCCATTGCCGTATTAACACTTATATTTTTATTTATTATAGATTTCGATCTATCTATTTTTTCCACCTAAATTCATGGGAGACATTATAACCTTATTACCTGATCATGTAGCTAATCAGATTGCTGCAGGAGAAGTTGTTCAACGACCCGCTTCTGTTGTTAAAGAACTGATGGAGAATGCAATTGATGCTGGGTCCACTCACGTTCAGCTAATCATAAAAGAAGCTGGAAAAGTATTGATTCAAGTAGTTGACAATGGTAAAGGGATGAGTGTTACTGATGCTCGAATGGCATTTGAACGACACGCAACATCTAAAATTAAAGCGGCTTCTGATTTGTTTGCTCTAAACACAAAAGGTTTTCGTGGCGAAGCTTTAGCTTCTATAGCTGCTGTTGCTCACGTAGAAATGCTTACCAAAACTGCTGTCGATGAAGTCGCTACACAAATTAAAATTGCTGGGAGCGAAATTCAAGAGCAAGAACCTATTGTTGCTCCGCAAGGAACTTCTATTGCAGTCAAGAATTTATTTTTTAATATCCCTGCCCGGCGTAATTTTTTAAAATCAAATACCGTAGAGCTTAGACACATCATCGATGAATTTCATCGGATTGCCTTGGCTCACCCTCAGATAGCATTTACTTTTTTTCAGAGGGGACAGGAGTTGTTCGATTTACCTGCCGCCAATTTAAGAAAACGAATTGTACATATTTTTGGCACAAAAATCGATGAAAAATTGGTTCCTGTTGAAGAATCAACTTCCGTTTCGTCTGTTTCTGGATTTATAATAAAACCGAATGCTGCCAAAAGAACGCGCGGACAACAGTTTTTCTTTGTAAATGATCGGTTCATCAAAAGTCCCTTTATGCATCATGCTATAATGAATGCTTACGAAGGTTTGCTGGTTGATGGAACTGTGCCCGGGTATTTCATTTTTTTCAACCTAGATCCGCAGACGATAGACATAAACATTCATCCCACTAAGACGGAAGTTAAATTTGAAGACGAACAAAGCTTGTATGCTATTTTGCGCTCTTGTGTCAAGCATAGTCTAGGAATGTTCAATGTAGCTCCAACGCTAGACTTTGAACGAGATCCAAATCTTGATACACCCTATAGACAAGTAAATCAAAGTGCAGGAACTCCACAACTAGAAGTGGATTCTAGTTTTAATCCATTTAAGAATCCTGATGCTAGACGTTTTTCAAAGCCAAACGAATCCAGTTGGGAAAGCCTCTATGTGGAGGTAGAGTCTCAGCCCGTTTCAAGTTCTTTAGGAAACGAATTTAATGCTACATCTGATTATGATACAGTAAAAGTCTTTCAGTTGATGAACCGCTACATAGTTAGTTCTATAGGTTCTGCCTTGATACTAATCGATCAACAGCGGGCTCATGAACGTATATTATACGAGCAGTTTTTAAAAACAATTACACAAAAGAAAACTGCCAGTCAGCAGTTACTTTTTCCTTATAAACTTGAATTGAACCCTACCCAACAAGCTTTTTTATCGGATTTAGAAGAAGTATTGGTTGAAGCAGGCTTTATTTTTAAACGAGATTCAAATACTACAATCATCATTAAAGGAATCCCTTCATCAAGTTCTGAAAAGGAAATACCAAATATTTTTGAAAATCTTTTTAATTCCTTAGAAAGCGACCTCCCTGCAGATAGTTTTAGTCAGTCAGACGTATTGTCTAAATCTCTTGCTAAAACCTTATCAATTAAGCGTGGAGTGTCTATGAAGCCAGAAGAACAACAACGCCTATTAGATGATTTATTTGCATGTAAAGAAACTCAAGTGTCTCCATTTAATCGACAGATTTTTGTTACTTTAACACAAGAAGAACTAGACAAAAAATTTACCTAATGGGCAGAATTACAGATACCATAAAACATTTATTGATAATCAATGTGATTTTTTTCTTTGCGAAAAATCAATTTGGTGATGCTTTATATGATTTGTTTGCACTGCACTATTTTCAAAATCCGCTCTTTGAGATTTGGCAACCACTTACTCACATGTTTATGCATGGAAACTTTAGTCATATTCTATTTAATATGTTCGGTTTGTATATGTTCGGTTCTCCTTTAGAATCTCTATGGGGAAAAAAGAAATTCATATTTTTTTACCTCTCTGCCGGTTTTGGAGCGGCTGCACTTCAGTTGTTTATATACCATTTTCAGTTTAATTCGGTTTTGGAAGAATTGATGAACTTAGGTTACGGTCAAGATGCTATAGATGCTTTATTAAACGAAGGTAAATATAACATCTCAATATTAAACCAAGTAAGTGAAGGGCAATTATCAAGTATTTTTAATTCTTACAATGCCTCTATGGTAGGAGCATCAGGGGCTTTATATGGAGTTTTAGTTGCTTTTGCAATGCTGTTTCCTAATTCTGAATTATACTTGATGTTCATTCCAGTACCGATAAAAGCAAAATATCTTATTCCATTCATGATTTTTGGTGATTTATTTTTTGGTTTTACTTCTTTTTCAATTGGTCCAATCGCTCATTTCGCACATTTAGGAGGTGCAATCACGGGGTTTATTATGATGCGCTATTGGAAGAAACAACAGTTTAATAATAATCGTTGGGACGTATGAGTACATTCGATGATTTAAAATATAAATTCCAGAAGTTTTCTATTGCAGAAAAGTTAATTGTCATAAACATCTTCTTCTTTGTGGTTCCTTTTTTTTTGCAAACAATTTTTTGGTTGATCAAAATTCCAACTTCACAAGTAGGTTCATGGTTTCATTTATTACCGGACTTCACAGAGGTTCTTTTTCGTCCCTGGACATTATTAACCTATAGTTTTATGCATGGAAATGTTAGCCATATTCTTTGGAATATGGTTCTCTTGTATTTTGCTTCTCGTATTTATTTGAATTTGTTTTCGGAAAAGCAATTTTTAAAAAACTATATCCTCGGGGTTCTTGTTGGGGGCTTGTTTTTTTTAATTGGATATAATTTGTTTCCAGTCTTTGAAGGGATTTATCCACCCTTGGTGGGCGCTTCTGCCGGTGTTATGGCAATTCTTATTTTTGTTGCTACCTATACGCCAAATCAAGAAGTTCGGCTTCTTTTTATAAATATAAAACTTCAATACATTGGAATTGCGTTTGTGCTTATAGACATCCTCCAAATGCCTTATAGCAATGCTGGTGGAAGACTGGCGCATCTAGGAGGTGCTCTCATAGGCTATTTATATGCTTCTCAGTTAAGAAAGGGTAAGGATATAGGTTCAGTTTTAGATGGAATATTTAATTTTATAGGCTCTTTATTTACTCCTAAAAAAGTCAAAAACATGTACACTGTTCATCGCTCTAAAAAGCCTTCTAAAGAAAATTCAATAAAACTTCAACAAGAAAAAATTGACACTATTTTAGATAAAATAAGTAAATCCGGCTACGAAAGTCTCAAGCAGGAAGAGAAAGACTTTTTGTTTAGAGCAGGTAAAAATAATTAATAGCAATCCCCCAAATGAAACTTAATTTTTTGCAAAAATTAATATTACTAATCAATATTTTATTGTTGATTTTTCAACTCATGCTGATGGGAAGTATTCCTTCCTTATTTGATTTTTCCATCATGAATTTATTTGTTCCCATCGTTGTTTTAATAAATATTGGCTTTTTTATTTATTGGCTTTTAAGGTCTAAATGGGTATTTCTTTTATTCATGATTTCTTTTCTAATAGGATACGGGGAGTGGGGTCTTTTGTATCAATTTCCAAGAACTTTAATTCATAAAAGCACCAATACTTTTAAAGTAATGACTTATAATGTTCGCCTTTTTAATAAGTTTGATTGGATTAAAGAAGCCAATATTTCTAAAGAAATTGAACGCTTTATAAGTCAAGAACAACCTGATATTATTTGTTTTCAGGAATATTCTAAAAGTGAAGCACCAACACTTTCATCTTATCCTTACAGCTATATTCAACCAATTCAAGCCAACGGGAAGTCGGAAATAGCAATTTTTTCTAAATTTCCGATAACCAATAGTGGCTATATTAATTTTGAAAACTCTACTAATAGCGGGATTTTTTCAGATATTGAGCATCGCGGTAAGATAGCACGGGTATATAATTTACATTTAGAGTCTCTCAGAATTAATTTTAAAGACACCCTTGTCACGCAAGCAAATTCTGATGGTTTACAGCTTAAATTTAATCAGGTTTTTAAAAAACAATTAAAACAAATTAAACAATTTGAAGAGGTTGATCTGTCAAACAAATACCCATTAATAATTTGTACTGATTTGAATAATTCACAATTTTCTTCCATTTATAGAACTCTAAAGAAAGGCAGACTTGACACTTTTAAACAAGCAGGAACAGGACTTGGTACAACGTTTCAATTTTCTTTTTTTCCATTGCGCATAGATTTTATTTTAATTGACCCCACCTTCAAAGTAAACAATTTTAAGTCTTACGATGTTAACCTCTCAGATCATTTGCCTATCATGACAACTCTAGCATGGGATTAAGGTCTATGTCTCTTAGGTAAACAGAGCTTTCTGGGCCTAAATTACTCAATAAATCTAAAGCATTTAGATTGGGATGAAAACCTAATTTTGCTTCAAAAACCTGTATGTATTTCGGAAAGTTAAGAGGAAGTTTTGCTTTAGAGCTAACTAAAGCATTGCTAAACTGATTATAGGCATTCTGTTTTGAACGGATTGTTATTTTAGTTTCAATCTCTAGCCATTCCAAAATAAGGATAAGTAAACTCATGTTATAGTCCACTAGCTTTTCATGTTTCTTGAAAAATATTGGTTTGAGATCGTCTTGATAAAACTCAAAAAAAGGGGAGGAGCTGTATGCGCTGACAAATGATTTCCAATGGTTTTGTTGCCAATTTTCATCATAAGCTATTTTCACTTCTTTATCAATCGACTTTTTATACTTATTTCCATGTCCGATTGGAATACTCAAATTTAAAACACCATTAGCACTAGCTATTATTGTTCTGTTTCTAAAGGTTTGCTTTTGATACTGAGCACCAGTTTGTACGATCACATTTTCTTGTTGCGCAAGAATTGCAAGCGTAGCAATGTTAGGAATATAAGAACTGAATATTTCGAGTTGCACTTTATGTTTTTTTACGTTTACGTATAAAAACTAAAATTTGCCAGCCTAATAAAATTGAAGCTACATAAGGGAAAAATGAGATTGGTTTCCCTGCTCCTCCTACGGTTGTCATTAAGCGATCCCATCGAATACTCCAATTTTTAATACCGTCGTTTATTCCTTCGATGCTGAACCAAACTAAAACAGGTTTTCCTACCACGTGATCTTCTGGCACATAACCCCAATAGCGGCTGTCTTCAGAACGATGTCTGTTGTCTCCCATCATCCAGTAATAATCTTGCTCAAATGTATAGGAGCTAGCTTCTTTACCGTCTATAAATATCTTTGAACCTTCTTTTGAAAGCTCATTTTTTTCATACTCACGAATTATCTTTTTGTATAACGGTAAGGTTTGCTCGTTAATATCTATAGTCATCCCAGCTTTAGGAATCAAAATAGGTCCAAAATTATCTTCGTTCCAATCATATGGAATAGCGTTGGGGAAAAAGTTGATGTTAGCGGTCTTGGTTTGAGTTATTTTTTGTTTAATACTATCGACAATTCCAGTCCTAAGAATTTCTTTAGCTTCCAAAACGGTGAGTGTTATTTCTTTTTTAGCGTCTAAAAGTTCTTTTGCACTTATTCTCAGTTTACCGATTATTTCTGGAGGGATTCCCGAAGATGGAGTAATTACGGTGTAATATTCATCTTCACTAGATAAAACTCCCAGAATGTAGGGCGCTATCGCATCATAGGTTGCTTGTGTAGCTTTTCTGATTTTGTATTTACGATTGAAATCTTTATAACCTGCATCCAATAGCTTTCTTGAAGAAACTCCTTTATTGTTATAACCGTAATGTGTGTATTGAGTTTTTGCTCTATCGGGTAATGCATTCTGAACTCCATTAATATAAACAAAACCATTAATTATTTCGAGGCTATCACCGGGAATTCCAACACATCGTTTTACGTAATTCGATTTTTTATCAATAGGTTTTATTATTCCTTTTTCTCGAACAAAAAACTTCCGTACAGTATCAGCTGGCCAACTGAAAACTACAATATCGTTTCGTTTAACATCCTGAAAACCAGGTAATCTAAAGTAGGGAAGTTGAGGCTTTTTTAAATAGGATCTTTTTTTGATTATTGGAATGGTGTCATGAACCATTGGAAAGGCTACCGCAGATGTTGGCGTCCTTGCTCCATAATGAAATTTACTTACAAATAAGAAATCTCCAATTAAGAGTGTTTTCTCTAATGAGCCGGTAGGAATTATATAGGGCTGAATAAAATAATTATGAACCAAAGTAGCTGCAATTACAGCAAACATCAATGCACTAATCCATTCTCCAAACCATGATTTAGAATTGAGGTCTCTATCTTTATCGTAGGTAGTTTTTGAATCATAGTTTACTACAAACAGATAGAGGCCTAAAGTTAGAATGACTAGCAGTGTATCAAACCATTTGGTCCTTCCAAAACTTCTTAGTGTTTCAACCCAAACTGCAGGAAACATCATTAAGTTGATTATGGGTATAAATAGCAGGATAACCCACCATTTAGGTCTCCGAATAATTTGCATCAAAACAACAGCATTGTATATTGGAACTAGTGCTTCCCATCCTTTACGTCCTGCTTTTATATATAACCGATAAGTTCCCAGAAAGTGAACTGCTTGTATTCCTAAAATAAATAAGAACCATTCTGTAGTTGTCATATGTTTAAATTTGAGTAGGTTATTTTTTAATTATACGAATTGCTTTCTTGTTTGTTACCTTTTAATTTATATTAAGTACATCATTCATAGAAAATATTCCCCTTTTATCCTGAATCCATTCAGCGGTAATTATAGCTCCTAATGCAAAACCTTCACGAGAATGGGCTTCATGTTCAATTTTGATCGTGTCTTCGCCTGATTTATATTGAACAGTATGCGTTCCAGGAACTTCTCCTGTCCTTTCGACAGTGATAGGGAGTGAGTTGTTGTTAATTTCATCGATTGACCATTGTGTTAACTCCGTGTTTTTTATAATCCCTTCTGCAAGTGTTATAGCAGTTCCACTTGGAGCATCTAATTTATGGATATGATGCGCTTCTTTCATTCCAACAACATAATTGTCGTGAGGTCTCATGAGTTTTGCTAGAACTTGGTTGAGTTTGAAAAATAAATTTACCCCTATGCTAAAATTTGAAGCGTATAGGAATGCACTGTTGTTTTCAGAACAAAATCGTTCAACTTCTTTAAGATCATCCAACCAACCTGTTGTGCCACAAACCACAGGTATTTCTAGTTTTAAGGCCGATTTAATATTAGTTACTGCAGATTCTGGGACGCTAAAGTTAATGGCAACATCAGCTTCAGAGAGTTTACCTTCGTCACTATTTCTATCAATTTTCGCTACAATAGAATGCCCTCTTTCAATTGCAATTTTTTCAATGGTTTTACCCATTCTTCCGTATCCTAAAAGTGCTATATTCATGCTCTAAAAATTAATATTTAAAGTAAGTCCATAATTCATGTTGGTATTGAATTCATTGGGTTTTAAATGTGGTCTAAAACTAAGTTTTTCATTGACGTTGAATTGCATTAAATGAGCACCAACATTAGCGTCAATGACATTTAAAAGATAAAACACCATAAAGGTCATGACTGCTTGGTCACGATAACTTTTATGAAATTTCATTCCCTCAATCAATTGGTCATTTTTTAAGATACGACCCTGATAGATGTCGTCTGTATAGCCTGCAATTCTTCGTTTATAAATATCTCTAAAAACATTCATTTGTTTTCTTTGATAAAAATAATAATATCCAGCGGTTCCCAGAGCACCATATATAATAGGAAGCTTCCAATATTTACCAGTATATATTTGACCTAAACCAGGAACAATCGTAGAGTAAAAAGCAGCTCGAGCAGGGGTTAGTGGATCGATGATTAAACGTTCTTTCCTAGTGAGCGTATCGAGCTCTCTCTGTTGTGCTTGAAGAGAGCTAAAGACAAGGACTATAATCAGTAATAGAGAAAATTTATTTTTCACCATCCAACAACTTTTTCATACGACTGAAATCTTGTTGTGAATCAAAGGGAATTTGAATAACACCTTTTCCGTCCTCTTTGTATCTTATGGTAACCTTAGACTCGAAATAAGCACTGAAATCTTTGCTTCCCTCTTCAATAAATAAAGGTTTATGTGGAGCCGACTTAGTCGTGTCTCCTTCTTTAAGAGCTTTAACAATGGCCTCAGTCTTACGAACACTAAAATCTCCTTTGATGATGCGTTGATAAATCTCGAGTTGTTTAGCTTTATCATCTACAGGAAGTAATGCTCTACCATGGCCCATAGAAAGAAAACCGTCGCGCATTCCTGTTTGGATAATTGGATCTAACTTAAGAAGTCTGAGGTAGTTTGTTATAGTCGATCTCTTTTTTCCAACACGTTCACTTAATGCTTCTTGAGTAAGTTTTATTTCGTCTATTAACCTTTCATAGGATTGTGCAACTTCGATTGGATCTAAGTCTTGGCGTTGAATATTTTCAACTAAAGCCATTTCTAGAGATTCTTGATCGTTGGCCAACCTAACAAAAGCAGGAACAGCTGTAAGTCCGATTAATTTTGCTGCACGGTAACGTCTTTCTCCAGAAACCAGCTGGTATTGGTTGAAATCCATCTTTCGAACTGTGATGGGCTGAATAATCCCTAATTCTTTGATAGAAGAGGCTAATTGCTTTAATGCCTCATCATTGAAATGTGTTCTTGGCTGAAATGGATTCACTTCTATTCGATCTAATTCCAAATCAATTACATTTCCTATAACTTGATGCGCATTTTTATCGTTAACAGAATTAATGTCGTTATCAGGATCTTGGAGTAAAGCAGATAGTCCGCGACCTAATGCTTGTTTTTTCTTTGATTTGGCCATTTCTATTTTCCTTTATTTTTTTTAAGTACTTCCTGTGCTAAACTTAAATAATTCTGGGCACCTTTACTTGTAGCATCATATTGAATAATATTTTCCCCAAAACTTGGAGCTTCTCCTAGCCTAATGTTTCTTTGAATTATTGTTTTAAAAACCATTTTTCCAAAGTGTTTTTTTACTTCTTCGACAACCTGATTAGATAAGCGCAATCTAGAATCAAACATCGTAAGTAATAAACCTTCTATATCTAAATCTTTGTTGTGTATTTTTTGAATGCTTTTAATGGTGTTCAGCAATTTACCAAGACCTTCCAAAGCAAAATATTCGCATTGAATTGGAATAAGAACAGAATCAGCTGCAGAAAGTGCGTTTAATGTAATCAAACCTAAAGAGGGTGCGCAGTCTATAAAAATATAATCATAATTATCTTTTATACTTTCTAGCGACTTTTGGAGCATATATTCTCTTTCATGCTTATCTACTAATTCAATTTCAATAGCAACTAGATCAATGTGCGAAGGAATTAGGTCCAAATTAGGTGAATCCGTTTTGATGATTACTTCTTCAACCTTAACGGTGTGTTCCAATAATTCATAGGTTCCCTTTTGTTGTTTATCGAGAACAACTCCCAGACCAGAGGTGGCATTAGCTTGGGGATCCGCATCAATCAAAAGAATTTTTTTTTCAAGAATACCTAATGCTGCAGCAAGATTTACAGAGGTGGTTGTTTTACCAACTCCTCCTTTTTGATTCGCTATTGCAATGATTTTCCCCATTAGTGTTATTTAAGCAATAAAAATACAATTTATTATTGCTACTAGAAAGTTAATTTTTAGCAGAAAAATTTAACATTTCATTCTTTTTGATCGTCACTTTTAGTATCGATTAAAAATAAGGTTTCATTTTCTTTTTTATGACCGTAGTGCTCTCGAGCAAATCGTTCTAGGCTATCTAAATTTTCTAGTTGCTCAATTGTGTATTGATCTTCTGTTGTGGCTTTATTCAGTTGACCTTTTTGGTGTTCTAGTTTTTCAATTTCTAAATTTAAATCTCGTTGTGTTATCCACGAATTGGAGTCCAAAAAAAGCATCCAAATACCGAAAAAAATCAAAATAGTAATATACGTAAATACGTACGACTTGTTTTTTTCTTTAAGAAAAGCTAAAACTTTAGTGAAAGCCATATTTAAATCTTTTCGAGCTTCATGACCTGGGACTCTGTTATTTGCTCTTCAGCTTTGTTCCCCCAATTATTTAGGATATAGTTCATTACATCTGCAACTTCCTCATCATCTAGACCTTGTTTTGTCATTACACCGTTATATGATTTACCGTTTACAGTAATTTCTCCACGGAGTCCATATTTAACACCCTGGATACTAGCTTTTAAATTATTCTTCAAATAATCAGATTGGGCTAGAGGAGGAAATACATTTGCAACTCCTTTGCCGTTATCTAAATGGCATTGAAGACAAAAGTCTTGATATATTTCTGAGCCATCTTCAATGCTTTTTTTTAAGGGCTTTTCTTGGTTCATATAACTCAGAAAACCAAAAACACTAATGCAGTAAATGTAAAACGTATATTTCATAAAATTAATTTAAGGGAGGTTGCGGAATTATTTTTAAAATTCCTTTCCCTTCAACACCAATATATATTAATCCATCAGGGCCTTGTTTAACGTTTCTAATTCGACCAACACCTTCAAGGATCTTATGACGTGCTACTACTTTATTTTTTTTTATGACAAGACGCTCAATATATTCGAAAACCAAAGATCCCACCATTAGATTTCCTTTCCATTCAGGATATTTACCTGAAGTCGAAAAAGCCATACCAGAAGGTGCAATAGATGGAACCCAGTAGTAAAAAGGTTGTTCCATTCCAGGGAGGTCTTTATTCGCTGTTATTGGAGTTCCACTGTAATTGATTCCGTAGGTTATTTCTGGCCAACCGTAGTTGTTTCCAGCGCCAATAATATTGATTTCATCACCTCCTCTAGGTCCGTGTTCATGTACCCAAATCGCACCTGTTTCAGGGTGTGTTAGCATTCCTTGCGGGTTTCGATGTCCATAAGAAAATACCGCTTTTTTACTTCCCGCTTCGTTGTAAAAAGGATTGTCTATTGGAATAGTTCCATCCTGATTAATTCGATATATTTTTCCACCATCACGCGTTATGTCCTGGGGGTTTACATCTCTATTCCCTCTATCTCCAATTGAAAAGTAAAGTTTCCCTTCGGAGTCAAAGCTGATTCTAGATCCCCAATGCTGACCTTTTTTTGTGTTTCCTTCTCCTTTATAGAGTTGTTTTAGATTTGTAAGCGCCTTACCGTCTAGTTGAGCTGAATAAAGAGCTGTATGCCCCCCTTTTTCAATTCCATCACTAGAACTTGCTGTAAAAAATATAGTTTTTGAAGTTTCAAAGTTTGGAGCAATAATAACATCTAATAAGCCTCCTTGACCACGAACATAAATTTCAGGAAGTCCTGATATTTGAGATTTTTCACCATTTAGGACATGATATAAAACACCAGATTTTTCCGTAACTATCATCTCGTTTTTTGATATAAATGTCATTCCCCAGGGAATGTCAATTCCATCTACTACCGTTTCATAAATGTATTTTGGGTTCTGCTCGTCTTGTATTTTAGGGCCTTGGTCTTGTGCACAACTGGTAAAGATGAAAAAGGCGAAAACAAGATTTAATAGATGTGATTTTTTCATAAATAGTGTCTATTATGGTTGTAATTTTTTAAAAGATTTTAGATTAAAAAAAGGAAGAACACTTTTATTTAAAATTACCATCTTATTTTTTATAAAAATAGAAAATTTATTGATATGTTGTGTTTCAATTAAAATAAACAAACCCTTTTCTTCAAGGGTTTGTCGTTTTCAGTCGGGATGAAAGGATTTAAACTACTAATTTCTAATAAGTTTATATTATTGATTATCAATACTTTATTTTTAATTTAATTTTTTATAATTAAAAAAATATATCATTTTGGGGGGTTAACCTCCCAACTAATAAAACTCAATGAAAATCGTCTTTCAGTAAGCATTTAATATATAAATATTTACACTATTTTCAATCATTTTTTATCGTTTTCTAAAACTTTCTATACTTATACGTGTAACCTTATCTCCAACATGGGGTAAAGAGGAATTTACCCACTTAACAAACGTCAACCAACGGAACAAAGGAAGTGGGAAAGACATCGGTTAGTAGATTATAAATAATAGTTGAGGTTTGACCGGTAGTTACAAAAACGGTTTTATTATAAATCTGATATGGGGAACAATGGACTGGTCAGAAGAAGTGTAAGATTCAAGTTTATAGAGAGTTTGAAAACTCTAAGGGGTTTGGTGTATCTAATTTATACTGAACAATTATTTAAAGTTTAAAGAAAGAGTATCAACCTCGAACTGATATAGTATTACAAGTACGAGGTTATTACATTTTTAATTAAATCTGAAAGCAAATAATATGATAGAAAATATAAGTAAGGAAGAAGCAAAACATATGGTAGAACTATTAAAGAAGAAATCCATCTTAGTAAAGAATTTCTCAGATAAGTTAGAGAAGTACAGAATAAGTGGAGATAGAGAGACCTATAACAAGAAGTTTAAAGAACTATTAGAGAAAGAAGAGATAAAAGTATATGGAAAGAAGATTGAGTAAACAAGATTTAATGGAACTCTATGGAGTCGATAGAGTAACCATAGAAGATTGGAGAACAAACAGAGGATTAAACATGATAGAAGTATCTTCTCATTCTAAATACATCACAGAAGAGGAGTTATTGAAGTGGGAGAGTAGTTTAAAAGAATGTTCTTCAGTTTAGAGGTTTAATAATCAAAGTGTATCAGAATGAAGAGGTGTGAATTATTGATACGTTATCTAATGAATCTCTAACTTGATTAATGTATCAGTATTTCCAGGATGAGGTTTCTTGTAACTGAGAAAATACTTTTTTTCTAAAATGGGTATCGGAGTGGTTTTTATATCGGAGTAAGTTTTTATTCCAATGAAAACATTTTCATTCAGAATGAAATCCCTTATCCTTTTATAAAATTTAATATTTTACTAATGTTAAATTTTACTGATTTTTTTTAAAAGAACATGTAAACATTTAGTTGCAATGAATTGCATCAATAAATTGTTTATTACACAAGATTAATAATTATTTTTGATATTATTAATTTAAAATTTTATAAAAATATGAAAAAAGTTATTTTTACTCTAATGTTGTCGTTTTCATTGACAACAATTTTCGCTCAAAATGAAAGTGAAGAATCTAAAGATTACAATTGGACGGTGTTCACTAACGCCTCTGAACTTATTTATGTGTCTGGAGATGGAATATCACAAGGAGCAATAAGTGCAGGAGCATTCTACAATTTTTCTGAAAAATTTCAAGCTGGAGCGAGTTTAGCTTTAGGGTTTGGAGATTTAGAAACGGACGTAGCAATAGCAGTTGCTGCTCGTTACTTTGTTTTAAACGATATTTATCTTGCAGCGTCACTTCCTGTAACCGAAGAAGCTGGAGAGGGATTTAATGTAGGTTTAGGTAATAGATTTAAATTAGGAGACAGGATTGAATTCCTACCTGGTTTAAGTTATAACACTGATTCAGAACTTATCACAATCAGTACAGGATTTGCAATCAAATTGTAATTTATATTTGTAGTTAATATATAGTTTTGTTTGATTTAAAACCCACCTCTTTTTTAGTAGGTGGGTTTTTTTATAAAAGTCTTTCAAATCATACCTCACAAAAACTCCTCCCCAACTTATCACATACTCTTCCAACAGTTCCACTTACCATAATAGGGTCTAATACTAATTCAACTTCTGTTAGATTTAACAGAAGTTATATTTAAATGAAGGTTTCTTGTAACTGAGAGAATACTTTTTTTCTAAAATGGAATTTGGAGTGGTTTTTATCTCAGAGTTAGTTTTTTACTGGGAGAAATAAAAGTAAATCAACTTCTGTTAAATCTAACATAAGTGATTTTAAGATTTAATTTTTATATTTTTTGAAATACTCCTGAATTCATCAGATAATAAAACAACTTTTTGTCTTTTGTCTACTTTAGATTTATT